>Ga0308157_10000456_pt1 | contig 135606 bp, 133 predicted proteins | sample PhyBR1_FD_201035 | JGI IMG/M metagenome (GOLD analysis project Ga0308157, IMG submission 201035) | Phyllosphere microbial communities from UC Gill Tract Community Farm, Albany, California, United States - DLSLB.R1 | ecosystem: Host-associated > Plants > Phyllosphere > Unclassified | place... | reverse complement strand
TTTTGGAATCAAGCGCTTTGCCTTGGTCATGAACTGCGTGCGGTAACTGTAGATTGTCCTTGAAGCTGGTGGCGAGGGTTTCGACGCGCGCGGGCAGGTTATCCTTGGTGTACGTCAGCTCGCAGTGCCATTCCCGAATGACATGCTGGCTGCGTTTGTCACGCAGCGTGCAGAGTACCTTTCGCTGGCCGACGCCGCCGCTAGGAGGCAGCACGAAGGCTTCCATAGCTTGTGCCAATGTTGCGTCAGCACCGGTGGCGTCGCGCAGGGCACATGACCATGTCGCTGCTTTTTCGGTTTCTTCAAACCCACCAATGAAAACGCGCAGTGGCTTATCGAGGTGCCAGAAGTCGATCGTGCCTTCTGCAGTAATGTTTCCATCGACCGCTGTTGCAGTCCCCAGACGCAGGTAAGCATCCAGGCCGCTGGCCTTGAGTTTTTGTTGCACCAACGCCGGCCACTTGTCCTGTGTATTCTGATCACCAAAACGGAACGACAATGGTGAGCCTGGCAGCGGTTCGCCGGTGACGCCGTCAAGTACATCGAAGGTACGTACCGCTTCGCTCCATTTATCATTCAATGGAATGCCCACGTTGCAGCGTTGCCAGGAAGGTGCGGTGCTGGCAACGTTTGTCGTATCTGATGTGGATGACATGGTACCGCTCCATCGGCATGAGAGATACGTTATTGATCCGCACTCACCAAATTGCGGCAACTGGCAAAAATGCTAGGCGCGTCCTGTGATGGACAGAAGATTATCGACTGCGGGAGCACGGATAGACCATTTTCCAAGAACCGCAACTGACACTATTATCAGTTGCCATAGGCCATGAGCGCGATGAAGATCCTGATAAGCCAAGGGGAAGAAGATCCTGACAATCCAATGACTCGAGGGCGCTATGAGCATTAGTGATAAGTGGATTGAAGAAGCCACACAATGTATGGCAACAAATCAGAGCGCCTGGTTGCTCGATGCCGAACAGACATTCACACGTTTGAACACTGGCGCGACCACTTCAGCGGCGGAATCGGACGTGAAGGCCTGGCAAGAAAGCTGTAAAGGTGGCGCCTTCCAAGATATCGAATATCCGCAGCAGCAGGCAGGTCACAACACCGCGCCGCTGTACGAACATCTGCATCGTGTGCACAGCCTGGCCAGCGTTGGAATTCAGCAAAGTAAAGATATTTATACTGCTTGTGCGGTAGAGGCGTTAGTGTTTTTTACTCAACAAGCCTACGCCACAACTAACTGGTGGCATATCAATATCGGGTTGGCCCGAAGCATAGGGCGTTGTCTGATAGTGTTGGCTGGAGCAAGGCAAGCACCTGCTGAGTGCCTCGCTTATGTGCAGAATATCTCTAATGTTGACCTGGATATGAGCGGTGCCAACCAAACAGATCTTGCCTCAAACCAATTGCTATGGGCGTTTGCAGGGTGGAAGGCTACGGCGGACCTGGATTATTTAAAGCATGCCTATGCGGCTTCCAGGGAGATCTCCCGGTGTTGTGAGTTTGCCTACCTTCGCAAGCCGAGTTGGGGTGAAGGCATGCGGGTGGATTACAGCTACAGCGCGCATAACCCATACGCTACCAAAGAGAAAAATTCTGTATGTTCGCAATTGTACGCAGGCAGTTACGGTGCTGAATTTTTACGAGGCGTTTTTCATGCTTGCTCGATGCTGAGTGGTGTCTTTTCTCTTGCCTCAGAGAGCCTGGAAAAGCTCGAACTACACATGACTGAGGGACTGGCGTGGTGCGCCTATGCCGGATCTTATGATTTCCATACTCGTGGGCGAGTTATCAGCCGCAAGGGGGAAGGTGGGACTGGCAGTTGGACGAGGTGGATTGACTTGCTGTTACCGACGGCAAAAAAGCCAGAGAGATTGCGGGAATTAAGGAAACTCGCTACAGGTGAAGTCCTGACGACTCCAGGTTACAGAGGTAGTCGGGCTTTTTGGACAAACGACTTTTTGTCCCATATTGATGATGACTTCGCCGTTTTTTGTAAAGTTATCTCCAAGAGAACGGTAGGTACGGAAACGGGGAATGGTGAAAACCTCAAGGGTTATTATATGGGCAGTGGTAGCTACTTCGTCCATACTCATGGCAAGGAATATGAGGGTATCCCGCCTGTGTGGCATTGGCAGTACCTACCCGGCACCACAGTCGAAGAGGTCCCGCGTTTCAATTATCCGCTAGTGGAGTTTGGGTACGGTGCAGGGGGTAGTCACGATTTTTCCGGTGTTCTCAGCGACGGTGAGACGGGCGTTGCGACCATGATTCTGACGCGGCAGAATATTAAAGAATGCCAAAAAACAATCATTGCATTGCCAGGTGCGGTTTATTTTCTGGGTCTCACTGGTGATCTTTCGAAAGTTGCTAACAATGTCCATACTACAGTGAACCAGTGCTGGCATGACGAGGGACTGGTAAGGGCAACAATGACTGGCGGGAAAGAGACGCATAGCATCATGTCCGGGGAGCTCAGGCGATTTGATATTTCTGAAGTGAGGCATGACGGCCTTCTTTATCAGTTTCTGCTGCCAGCAGACGTGACAGTCGAATTGACTACCAGTCGAGGTACTTGGAAATCCATCAATAAGGGGCAGTCTGCCGAGCCTGTGAGTGGTGGTACTTTTTCCCTGTGGATCAATCATGGTAAACGAAGTAAAGATAGATATGCCTATGTGATTCGAAAGGCTGGCTCTGCTGGCGCTCAATGTTCATTTGTGTGTTCCGAAGCGTCGCAAACTATCACTTCGGTCGAGAAGGGTATGGCTGCGGGGGCAATCTTCAGTGCGGGCGCTGAAATTGACCTGGGTGATGTTAAAATAAAACCCAAGTCGCCGTTGGCGTTTATCGCGCACCTCGAGGACTCCACGTTAACCCTGACGATCAGCGACCCGACACAAAAGCTTGATTCAATCGAAATTCATTTTGAGTGGATAAACGCTAAGTATGATCATGTAGTCAATCTGCCTACTGAATTGGACTTCCGCGGTAAAGGTGTCACAGTCGTGTTTACCGCTAAGGGTGTCAGGGCTTGACTACGGCCGCCTTTCACATGGATCGTTGCAGCGGCGATGCTACAAACAACTTCACGGCTGACAGCGATCCTGAGGGCGCCGCCGATACGCCCCCCGCTGCACCCCCACCGCCTTTGCAAAGGCCCGGGTAAAGGCCGCCACCGACTGATACCCCACCTGCGCCCCGACCTGCTCCACGGTATTGCCCGCCCGCAACAACCGACAGGCATGGCGCATGCGCAACGCCAGCAGCACCTGCCCCGGCGACTGCCCGGCCAGTTCATTGAAGCGTTTGAAGAACGCCGAGCGCGACAGCCCTGTGCAGGCCGCCATGCTCTCCAGTGTCCAGGCCTGCCCGGGTTGTTCGATCAACTGCTCGAGCAAACCGGCGAACGCCGGCTGGCGGGCGAGGGCGACCAGCCCGCCCAGCGACTGCCCGGCATGCGCCTGCTGGCGCAGCGCGTAGAGGAACAACAGGTGCGTCAGCCGCTCGAGCAGCGCCTGTGAAGGCGAGGGGGGGCGTTCGCACTCCCCGAGGATGAGCCCGAACAAGGCACGCGCCGCATGCCCGTCAGGCTCGTCCCGGCGCAGCACGATCAAGTCGGCCAAGCCCTCGACGATCAGCGAAGAGAGCCCCGGCCGAAAGTGAAAGAACCCACACACCAGACCCACGCCATCCGTCGCGCCCGGCTCCAGTGCCTGCATGGTCTGGCGCGGTTGGGCGCAGGCGTCGCCGAGGTCCTGTTCGCTGGAAAGCCGATACCCCAGGTCGCGCAGCAGGAACACCGCATCCCCGGCCTCCAGTCGCGCAGGTTCGGCGCGGCCATCCAGGTGCAGCCAGCAATGCCCCTGCACCACCAGATGGAAACTGGCGCGGCCCATGCCTTGGGTGCTGGCATGCCAGCCGCCGCAGTAACGGCCGACATGGAACAGGCTGGCATCGAGCTCTAGGCCTTCTAATAACCAATCGACGAGGTGGCTGGATGAAATCATCTAATGCAAAGACTCAGGAGCAAGGAAAGGCGACTGATGAATATGGAGGGTAATTCTTATAACCAACAGACTGTATAGACACACATCGAAGGAGACCACTCCATGTCCTCGCGCATTACTCTACACACCCTGCAGAGCGCCCCGGAAGCCGCACGTCCGTACCTCGAGAACGCGCAGAAGAACTCCGGCTTCATCCCCAACCTGCTGGGGGTACTGGCCAACGCACCAGCGGCGCTGGAAACCTACGTGACCGTGTCGGCCCTCAACGGCAAGTCCGAGCTGACCCTGGCCGAGCGCGAAGTGGTTCAGCTGATCGCCGCAACCCAGCACGGCTGCGACTTCTGCGTGGCCGGCCATACCGCCGTGGCGCTGAACAAGGCCAAGCTGCCGGTCGAGGTGGTCGACGCCTTGCGCGCCCGTGGCGAGCTGCCGGATGCCCGCTACGAAACCTTGGCCGAGTTCGCCCGTGAAGTCATCGCCACCCGCGGCAATGTCAGCGAAGCCACCTACCAGGCGTTCCGCGAGGCCGGTTTCAGCGAAGGCAACGCCCTCGAAGTGATTCTGGGCGTAAGCCTCGCAACCTTGTGCAACTTTGCTAATGTGTTCGCCCAGACGCCACTCAACGACGAACTGAGCAAGTACCGCTGGCAGCCAGACGCATAACAGCCTCGGTGCCGGCCCGGCCGGCGTTTTCAAAGGAGTAGGGACATGCTTGAAGCTGCATTTCGTCAATGGCTGGATGCCAATGCCGAGGCAATCGACCAAGGCCAGTGCGACCCGCACCAGGTCTTGGCGCAAATCGCCGAGTCACAGTTGCTGCGGGTCGGTGTCGACCAAACCCTGGGCGGCAGCGGCGGCGAGGTGACCGACGCGGTCGAGGCCATTGCCGCCATCGCCAGCCGCTCGCTGGCTGCCGCTTTCGTGTGTTGGGGCCAGCGCGCCTTTATCGAGTACCTGTTGCAAAGCCCCAACCAGCCGCTGCGCGCGCGCTTGCTGCCACAGCTGCTGGCCGGCGAGCTGGCCGGTGCCACCGGCCTGTCCAATGCCATGAAGTTCCTCTCTGGCATCGAAGCCCTGCAAGTGCGCGGCCGCCCGGCGGGCGATGGCTGGCACCTTGAGGGCCGCCTGCACTGGGTGACCAACCTGCGCAAGAGTGGGTTCGTGGTAGCGGCGGCCATCGAGGACGACGCGGGCGGTGCTCCGTTCGTACTTGCTATTCCTTCGGATGCCCAGGGCCTGCAACGTTCCGACGACTTGCAACTGATGGGCTTGCAGTCGAGCAACACCGCTGCCTTGGCCTTCCACCAGGTGCCGCTGGCACGTGACTGGTTGCTGCACGACAATGCCCGCGCGTTCCTGCCGCAGGTCCGCCCGGCCTTCCTGGCGTTGCAGTGCGGCATGGCCATTGGCCTGGCGCGCCGGGCACTGGACGAAGTGCAGGCCCACCTGCAGGGGCGTGCCTCATTCCTGGACGAAGCCCGCCAGGTGCTCAGCGAGCGCCTGGAGAATACCGTCAGCGAACTCAAGCAAGGTTTGCTCGATGGCCGCTTCCTGCAACAACCGGCGGCCTTGTTCAAGCTGCGCATCACCCTGGCCGAAAGTGCCGCCGACGCGGTGCAACTGGAATTGCAGGCCAGTGGTGGCAAAGCCTACCTCAGCGAGTATGGCGAAGGTTTTGCCCGCCGCTGGCGCGAATCGGCGTTCGTGCCGATCGTCACGCCCAGCCTGGTGCAGCTGCGGGCCGAGCTGCACCGCCAGGCAGCCGGGGCATGAGTGCAATGTTGCTCGAAGCCCGTGACATCAGCCTGGGCTACCCGGGCGAGGGCGGCTGGCAGCAAGTGCTGGCGCAGTTCGACCTGCAGCTGGGGCGCGGCGAGGTGGTGAGCATTCTGGGCCCCAGCGGCGTTGGCAAGTCCAGCCTGTTGCGGGTATTGGCCGGCCTGCAGCAGCCGGGTGGTGGCAGCGTGCGGCTGCATGGCCAGCCGCTGCAGGGCCCACACCCGCGCCTGGCGGTAGCCTTCCAGGACCCCAGCCTGCTGCCTTGGCTGAGCCTGGAGAAAAACGTCGCCTTCGGCCTGGACTTCGCCCGCCAGCCCAAGCTGGCGGCTGCCGAACGCCGTGCACGTATCGACCACGCTATCGCCGCCGTGGGCCTGGGCCATGCCCGCAGCCACTACCCGGCGCAGCTGTCTGGCGGCATGGCCCAGCGGACCGCGCTGGCCCGTTGCCTGGCACGGCAGCCCGAAGTGCTGTTGCTCGACGAACCGTTCGGCGCACTGGATGAAGTCACCCGTGCCGACATGCAGCAATTGCTGCTGCAATTGATCGCCACCCACAACACGGCAGCGGTACTGATCACCCACGATATCGACGAAGCCCTGTTGCTGTCCGACCGTGTGCTGCTGCTGGGCGACCATCCAGCGCACATCCTCGGCCAGTGGCAGATCGGCCTGCCGCAGCCGCGCACGCAGCGGGTCGAAGAGCTGGGCGCCTTGCGCATCGAAATCCTCAAGACGCTCCGGCGAGCAAGCCGCACGGTCGAACCCACCCCAACCCCACAGGCCTCGGAGGCTGTCCATGTGCATGGATGACTGCTGTTCCTCGTCTTCACGACGTGATTTTCTCAAGCTGGGCGCCATGCTCACCGCCGCCGGTGCACTGCCGTTGCTGTCGAGCCTGCAGGCCCGCGCCGCTGCCGAACCGGACGCGCCGGTACGTATCGGTTACCTGCCGATCACCGACGCCACGCCCTTGCTGGTGGCGCACAACAACGGCCTGTTCGAAGCCGAGGGTATCAAGGCCGAACGTCCGGTATTGCTGCGCAGCTGGGCACAGGTGATCGAGGCGTTCATCTCTGGCCAGGTGAACGTGATTCACCTGCTGTCGCCGATGACCGTTTGGGCGCGCTATGCCAGCAAGGTGCCGGCCAAGGTGGTGGCGTGGAACCACGTGGGCGGTTCGGGCCTGACCGTCGCCCCCGACATCAGCGACATGAAGCAACTGGGTGGCAAGACCGTTGCCATACCCTTCTGGTACTCGATCCATAATGTCGTGCTGCAGCAGATGCTCAACGACAACGGCCTGACACCGGTGTCGAAGCCGGCCAGTGCGGCATTGGCAGACAATGAAGTGAACCTGCTGGTGTTGCCGCCCTCCGACATGCCGCCGGCCCTGGCCAGCAAGCGCATTGCCGGTTACATCGTCGCAGAGCCGTTCAACGCCCTGGCAGAGAACCTCAAGGTTGGCCGCGTGCAGCGCTTCACGGGCGATGTCTGGCGCAACCATGCCTGCTGCGTGGTGTTCATGCACGAACACGACCTCGACACCCGCCCCGAGTGGTCGCAGAAGGTGGTCAATGCCATCGTCAAGGCCCAGCACTGGACCCGCGACCACCGCGCCGAAGCAGCAGCCTTGCTGTCGCGTGCTGGCGCCAACAAGTACACGCCCCATGACCCGGCGGTGCTGGCCAAGGTGCTTGCCCCGGCGGCCGAGGACCGTGCCGGCTACATCGCCAGCGGCGCTATTCGCCACCAGCAGTGGGACGAAAAGCGCATCGATTTCCAGCCTTACCCGTTCCCGAGCTACACCGAAGCACTGGTCAAGCGCTTGCAGCGCACCCTGATCGAAGGTGACCACGCGTTCCTCGCCGGCCTGGACCCGGCGCAGACTGCCCGCGACCTGGTGGATGACCGCTTCGTGCGTAACGCCATTGCCGCCGTGGGCGGGCCGTCGGTGTTCGGCATAGCCGACAACTACGAGCGCAGCGAGGAGCTCGCCGTCTGATGCGTACGCACGTAGTACATGCCGGGCTTGGCCTGGCCGGTTTGCTGGGCTTGCTGGCACTGTGGTGGGCCGGGGTCGCCGTGTTCGGCCAGGCTGATGGCCTGTCGGCCCGGTTTGCACCGCAGGCCACGTTGGCCAGCCTGGTCGAGCTGCTGGGGCAGGGCGAGGTCTACGGGCATATCTGGGTCAGCCTCAAGCGCATCCTGGTCGGTTTGTTGCTGGCGTTGCTGATCGGTGTGCCGTTGGGGTTGCTGGTAGGTAGCTACCGGCACCTGGAGGCGGCGACCACGCCGGCATTCCAGTTCCTGCGCATGATCTCGCCGTTGTCGTGGATGCCGGTGGTGGTGATGCTGATGGGCGTGGGTGACCAGCCGATCTACTTTTTGCTGGCGTTCGCCGCGTTGTGGCCGATCCTGCTCAACACCGCCGCCGGGGTGCGGCAACTGGACCCGCGCTGGCTGCAGTTGAGCCGCAGCCTGAGTGCCACGCGCTGGGAAACCTTGTGCAAGGTGATTGTGCCGGGGGTGATAGGTCATGTGCTGACAGGCGTGCGCCTGGCCATCGGGATCCTGTGGATCGTGCTGGTGCCCTGCGAAATGCTGGGGGTCAGTGCAGGGCTGGGCTATTTCATTCTCGATACCCGCGACCGCCTGGCGTACTCCGAGCTGATGGCCATGGTGCTGTTGATCGGTGTGCTGGGCTTTCTGCTCGATGCCCTGGCGCGCGGGCTGCACCGGCGCTGGGTGCATGGCTGAGCCGCCGGGCCGCGCCGAGCATGAGCGGTGCGGTGCGGCCCTGAGCGTTGTGCTTGACGGTGCGATCAGTGCACGTGCTGGCGCTGGCGCACACACTCCTGCGCCTGTGCGGTCAGCGCGTCCAGCCGCTCGTCGCGCATCTGCTCCGCTTCGATCATCGCATCTTCGCCTTGCTGGTTGAGCAGGTAGGTATGAATCTGCAGCACCTCGGCGGTCTGGTAGATGGGGGCGATGTCCAGGCGGCCGATCAGAGCCCCGCTGGCCTGGCCGGTGCTGCTCATCAGCACTTGCGGACCATTGGCGGCCACCACCTGCATACCCATGGCTTCGAACCACGGTACCTGGTTGGCGAAGGCGTTCAGCTCGACGCAGGCATGGCGCGCCTGCAGGTCGCCCAACAGCGCCCGGGCGATGCCCTGGCGGCGATGGCTGGCGCGTACGGCCATGAATGCCAGGGCACAGGCCTGCTTATCGTCCTCGGCGGGTAGCGACAGAGCAAAGCCCAACAACTGGTCAGGCGCTTCGGCATCCAGTGCCAGGGTCAGTGCCACGGCCAGGCCGCGGTTACCGTCCAGGGCTTGCAGGTACTGATGCACCTCCATGCCGACGCCGTACTGGTACAGCGGGTACAGCGGGTTGTCTGCAGTGATCGCGACACTGCTCAACTCACCGACGTTGTGAATCACCAGCTCGCGGATCTGGTTCTGGAAAGACTCGGGCGGCACGCTGTCAAGGCGGCTCAGGATGAACATCTGGGGGCAGGCTCCGGCGGTTAGACTGTACAGCCCGCACAGGGAGGGCGCGGGCTGTACAGTCTAACCGGTTTTGACCCATCAGCCGCGCGCCTGTAGTGCGCCGAGCATCAAGTCCAAGTTTTGCACCGCCGCACCCGACGCGCCTTTGCCCAGGTTGTCGAAGATGGCGGTGAGCAGTACCTGGCCGTGTTCAGGGTTGGCGTACAGCGCCAGGCGCAGGTCGTTGCTGTCGTTCAGGGCTTCAGGGTCGAGGTTGGCCGCGCCACCTTGTTGGTGCAGGGGCATTACCTGAACATGGCGGGCTCCCTGGTAATGCTGTTCCAGGCAGGCCTGCAGCTGTTCGGCGCTGACCTGCCCGGGCAGCAGGCGCAATTGCAGCGGGATGCTCAGCAGGATGCCCTGGCGGTAGGCGCCATAGCCAGGCATGAACAGGGGCCGTGCCGAGAGCCCGGCGTGCTGCTGGATCTCGGGCACGTGCTTGTGCGCCAGGTCCAGGCCGTACAGCTGCAAGGCCGGGGCTTTGGCGGCGGCGGGCTGTTCATGCCGTTCTACCGCAGCACGGCCGCCGCCGGAGTAGCCGGAAATGGCGTGGATGTTCAGCGGGTAATCGGCAGGCAGCAGGCCCGCCTTGACCAGCGGGCGCAGCAACGCGATGGCGCCCGTGGGGTAGCAACCGGGGTTGCTGACCCGCTTGCTTTGGGCAATGCGTTCGGCTTGTTGCGGAGCCAGTTCGGGCAGGCCATACACCCAGCCTGGGCTGGTGCGGTGTGCCGAGCTGGCGTCGATCACCCGCACCTGCGGGTTGTGGATGGCGGCCACCGCTTCGCGCGCGGCGGCATCGGGCAGGCACAGCAGGGCGATGTCGGCGCTGTTGATCGCCTCGCCACGCCGTTGAGGGTCTTTGCGTTCGGCTTCGGGCAGGGTCAGCAGGCGCAAGTCGGTGCGGCCTTGCAGGCGAGCGTGGATCTGCAGGCCGGTGGTGCCTTGGTCACCGTCGATGAAGACAATAGGGGTATGCATGGTCGGGGGTCCGGATGGAGAAGGGATGGCCTATGTTCGCGGGTGGCGTTGTTAAAGAAAATTTGAATATCATGATCAGCGCATTCAGCTTTTCTGAATGATGCGCTGGCCTTTTGGCGGTGAACCTGCCCCTTGAAGCTGCCTTGGCGTTCAGCCGTCAGTCTTTGTTTTGTGAGGAAGCCGCAGCGACCATGCGCGAAATCAGCCTCGACCGCCTGCGTACGCTGGTGTTCATCAGCGACCTGGGTTCATTTGCCGAGGCGGCTCGCCAGCTCAACCTGGCGCCGCCCACCATCAGCCTGCACGTGGCCGAGCTGGAGGCGCGCGTCGGCGCCCCGTTGCTCAACCGTACCCGCGGCCAGGTACGGCCCACGGCCATCGGTGAAACGCTGCTGGCCCGCGCCCGTCGCTTGCTGGCCGACGCGGACCAGGCGCTGGACGAAGTTCGCCGCCAGGTGCAGGGCCTGAGCGGCCGGGTACGCCTGGGTGCCTCGACCGGGGCCATCGCCCACTTGCTGCCACAGGCGTTGGCCGGCTTGCGGGTGGAGCATCCGGGGATCGATGTGCAAGTGCAGGTGCTCACTTCGCAAGCCTCGCTGGCGCGTTTGCGCGAGGGCACGCTGGATGTCGCGCTGGTGGCGTTGCCGCAGGTGGCAGTCAAGGGGCTGGCCGTAACACCCTGGCGGCGCGACCCGATCCTGGCCTACGTGCCGGCCGACTGGCAGCCCCCGGCCAAGGTCACGCCTGCGTGGCTGGCGCAACGGGCGCTGATCTTGAATGACAGCACTACCCAGCTGTCGCGGGTGACAACCGAGTGGTTTGCGGCGGCGGGGTTGCACCCCGAGCCGCGTATCGAGCTGAACTACAACGATGCCATCAAGAAGCTGGTCGGTGCCGGGTATGGCGCGACGTTGCTGCCGCAAGAAGGGGAGGCCGCCGAGCTTGATCAGCGCATTGCCCACCGACCGCTGCGGCCCGGGCTGTGGCGGCAGTTGGGTATCGCCTGCCGGGAAGGGCAGGTGGAGCGCGCTACCGCGTTCGTGCTGCAGGCCCTGGAGCGGCTGCGCCAGTAACGCCCGCCAACGGTTTCAACCAACCGTTTCGTGCAGGGCCAGGCTCTGGCGCAATTGCGCCAGCATGGCCAGGCGCAGCGCCTTGGGGGCCTGCACGCGGATAGAGCCGGCCTGGGACAGCAGCCAGCTCATCAGTGCCCGGTTGTCGTCTACCGTGGCCACCAGCACAGCGCCACCGTCGCCCTGCGCGGTCAGTTGCATATCTGCCGACAGCGGCGCCTGCTCCAGGCGCCGGGCAAGGGCGTCATCGACCCAGGCGCGCAGCTCCACCTGAGCCGCCGGGCATAGCGCGTCGGGTTGCAACTGGTGCGCTTGCTCCAGGCTCAGGCCCGGTTGCCAGTACCAGCCATAGGGCATGCCCTTGCTGTTGCATTGCAGCGGGAACAGGGCGGCCAGTTCGACCAGGTCGCGCTCTACGGTACGCTTGCTGGTGGTGTGGCCCACGCCGCTCAGGGCACGTTGCAACTGGGTGGAGCTCACGCCCGGGTGGCGGCCTGGCAGCAGCTTGAGCAATTGCCACTGGCGGGCAATGGTATGGCGGGTAGGGTGGCTGGGCAAAGGGTTCGTCCTTGAAGGCAGGCATCGCGCCGGCCTGGGTGATGGCATTTAGCTATGTATCAGCATACCCTTTCCCCTGATCGGATCCAAGTTGCACCACAAGGCGGCCAAGGCCACCGGCGCGATGCGCGCTTGGCAGCGCCGGTGGTGGCGCTGCAGGTCAGTCAAGGCGCTGTTGCAGCCCCTCGATGAACACCTGTTCGGCCCGGCTGAAGCGCTGCTCCCGGTTCCACAACAGGTGAATGTCCACATCGGCAATGCCCTCCAGCGGGTGCAGCTTCCACAGCAGCCCAGCTGCAACATCCGGCGCTACCACGTGCTCGGGCAGGCAGCCGATGCCGAAACCGGCAATTACCAGGCGGCGCACTTCCTCGAGGCTCGGTGACGAGGCCACGATGCGCCCGGCAAAGCCCTGCTGGTCGCGGAAAATGGTCAGTGGCGACAACATGCCGCCAATCTGGTCACTGGTGAAGCTGACGAAGTTCTCCCGCTGCAAGTCGCCCTCGGCCTGGCCGAACAGCGCATGGTGCTTGCCACAGAAAAACGCGTACCGCTGGCGCAGAAACAGTCGTTGCTCCAGCCTGGGCTGGGCGCGCCGGTTCAAGCTCAAGCCTGCGCTGGCGGTTTTCTCTTGCAAGGCTGCGACGATGTCGGAGCTGCGCATCACGTCGATTTCCAGGTCCACCCGTGGGTGCTGGCGATGGAAGTCGGCGAGGAAGGCGTCGAAGCGGTCGCTGACGATGCGGCTGATCATCAGCAAGCGCACCTTGCCCACCAGTTCGTCGGTGGGCTGCGCCAGCAAACTGCCGATCTGCGACATCTGCCCGTACACCTCGCCGGCCAGCTGGAACAGCTGTTCGCCCATTTCGGTCAGCACGAAACGCGGCCCACGGCGGGCGATGAGTTGGCGGCCAAGCTGTTCTTCCAGGCGCTTCAAGGCCTGGCTGACTGCCGGTTGGGTGAGATGCAGGCGGGCAGCGGCGCGGCTGATGGACAGTTCCTGGCCAATGACGCGGAAGGTACGCAGCAGGTTCCAGTCGAGGCGGTCGTTGAGCAAGCGGTCAGACATGGCAAGGCTCTATGATAAGCAGGGTTAATAGTTGGAATAATAAATAGAAAATTGACTAATCATAGCCCTGGCCCGATAAATCACAGGCATCGAGGCCCTCAAGCCAAGCGCCGCCAGAGCGCGACCGTGAATTCCCGTCACTCCTGCCAGAACAACAAGCAAAGGAGCCCCCATGAAGCCCGTCACTTGCGCCCAGCCACGCCGTGCCGCTGCCGCCGCTTTCATCGGTACCATGATCGAATGGTACGACTTTTACATCTATGCCACCGCCGCGGCCCTGGTGTTCGGTGCCTTGTTCTTCCCCTCCGATGACAGCCTGTTCAGCACCATGGCAGCGTTTGGCACCTTCGCCGTGGGCTTTTTCGCCCGGCCGCTGGGCGGAATCGTCTTCGGCCATGTGGGCGATCGTATCGGCCGCAAGAAATCGCTGGTCATCACCTTGCTGATGATGGGCATCGTCACGGTGTGCATCGGCCTGTTGCCGACCTATGCGCAAATTGGCGCCAGCGCGCCGGTGCTGCTGGTCCTGCTGCGCATCGTCCAGGGCATTGCGGTGGGCGGCGAGTGGGGCGGGGCCGTGCTGATGGCCGGCGAGCATGCCCCCAAGGGGCGGCGCAACTTTTTCGCCTCGTTCGCCCAGCTCGGCAGCCCGGCGGGCCTGATTCTGTCACTGCTGGCTTTTGGCGCAGTCACCCGTCTTCCGGAAGAAGACCTGATGAGCTGGGGTTGGCGCGTGCCGTTCCTGGCCAGCGCCTTGCTGCTGTTGGTCGGCCTGGCCATTCGCCTGGGGGTTAACGAGTCGCCCGCGTTCATCGCCAGCCGCGAGCAGGCAGAAACGGCCCGGCGCAAGGAGCAGGCACCGGTCTTCGAGGTGCTGCGCAGCGCCTGGCGCCCGCTGTTGCTGTGCATCGGTGCCAACACCCTGGGCATTGCCGGGGTCTACTTCACCAATACCTTCATGATCAGCTACACCACCCAGCAGCTGCACCTGGAGCGCTCGCTGATCTTGGAGTGCCTGTTCTTCGTGGCGATCATCCAGTTTTGCGTACAGCCCTTGGCTGCCTGGCTGTCGGAAAAGCTCGGCGCCACTCGCTTTCTGGCCTTGGTGGCCGTGCTGGCCATGGCCTCGCCTTACCCTATGTTCACCCTGGTCAGCTCGGGCCAAGGCCCTTTGATCGTGCTCGGCATCGCCTTGGCCGCTGCCTGCATGGCCTCGTTCTACGCGGTCATCGCAGGCTACGTCAGCGGCATGTTCGACACCCGTGTGCGCTATACCGCCATTTCCCTCGCCTACCAGGTGTGTGGCGCCATCGCCGGGGGCCTGACCCCGTTGATCGGCACCTGGCTGGCCCACCATTTCACAGGGCAATGGTGGCCGATGGCAGTGTTCTACACCCTGATCGCCACCCTTTCTCTGATCTGCGTGCTTGCCCTGGCGCGCCAGTACGCGCGCAGCCAGCAGCTCGAGCTGGCCTAAGCGAACCGATTCATTCTGGAGTACCTGCACATGTTGAAAAGCAATGGCGAACGCCTGTGGGCGAGCTTGATGGCCATGGCCGAAATCGGCGCCACCGCCCGCGGCGGCAGTTGCCGCCTGGCCCTCAGCGACGAAGACAAGGCTGGCCGTGAGCTATTCAGCCACTGGTGCCGCGAAGCGGGCCTGACGCTGAGCGTGGATGCCATCGGCAACCTGTTCGCGCGCCGCCCTGGCACCGACCCCGATGCCGCCCCGGTGTTGATCGGCAGCCACCTGGATACCCAGCCGGAGGGCGGCCGTTTCGACGGTGTCTATGGCGTGCTGGCCGGGCTGGAGGTGGTGCGCCGCCTCGACGAGCTGGGCATCAGTACCCGAAAGCCGCTGGAGCTCGCGGTGTGGACCAACGAGGAAGGTGCCCGGTTTACACCGGCGATGTTCGGTTCGGCCGTGTTCACCGGCACCCTGGCGCTGGAGCAAGCCTTGGCCATACGCGATGCGCAAGGCATCAGCGTCGCCGAAGCATTGCAGCGTACCGGTTACGCTGGCCAGCGGCCGCTGGGCGGGCCGGTGGATGCCTATTTTGAAGCGCATATCGAGCAAGGCCCGATCCTTGAAGATAACGCCAAGGCCATTGGTGTGGTCAGTGGTGGCCAGGCTATTCGTTGGCTGGATGTGACCGTCGAAGGCATGGCCGCGCACGCCGGCACCACGCCGATGCCCTTGCGCAAGGACGCCTTGTACGGTGCGGCGCAGATGATTCAGGCGCTCGAGCGGCTGGCAGCAGACTATGCCCCCGAGGCGCTGACCACTGTCGGCGAGCTGACCATCGCCAAGTCGTCACGCAATACCATACCCGGCGTATTGCAATTCACGGTGGACCTGCGCCACCACCGCGATGAAACCATCGAGGCCATGGAGCGCGACCTGACCCTGGCGCTGCAGGCCATCGCCCGCCAGCGCGGGTTGCAGGTGCGTATCGAACGGCACTGGGTCAGCCCGGCCACGCCGTTCGACCTGGACTGTGTAGCCGCTGTTCAGCAAGCGGTGGATGCGCTGGGTTATGCGCAGCAGTCGATTGTCAGTGGCGCTGGGCACGATGCCATCCTGTTGGCTCGCTATTGCCCGACGGCGATGGTGTTCATTCCCTGCATCGGCGGCCTCAGCCACAACGAAGCCGAGGATGTTCTGCCCGACGATGCACGCCAGGGTGCCGATGTATTGCTCAATGCCGTGCTGGCCCGTGCCGGCCGTGTCGAACCAGGAGAGGCCTGATGCGTTGCTACTTCCACCCTGAACAATTGCTGCATCACCCGCGCAGCTACTACTCGCGTGGCGCCATGCGCACCCCCCAAGAGGTGCCCGAGCGCGCCCAGCGCCTGTTGCAGGCTGCCAGGGACCTTGGCTTCGATATCCTCCAGCCAGAGGATGCCGGCCTGCAGCCGCTGGCGGCGGTGCATGGCGAGGCCTACCTGGCCTTCCTCGAAGAAGCCCATGCGCGCTGGAAGGAAGTGCCCGATGACTGGGGCGACGAGGTCATGTCCAATATCTTCGTGCGTGAGCCCAATGCCTTGCGTGGCATTCTCGCCCAGGCCGCGCGCTACCTGGCCGATGGCAGTTGCCCGGTAGGCGAGCGTACCTGGCATTCGGCCTATTGGTCCGCGCAGAGCGCGGTCGCTGGCGCCAAGGCCATTGCCGAGGGTGAGCCCGCGGCTTACGCGCTGTGCCGGCCTCCGGGGCACCATGCGCGGTTCGATGCGGCGGGTGGCTTCTGTTACATCAACAACGCTGCCGTCGCTGCCCAGGCCTTGCGCGGCCGCTACAGCCGGGTGGCGGTGCTCGACACCGACATGCACCACGGGCAAGGCATCCAGGAAATCTTCTACGACCGGCGCGATGTGCTGTATGTGTCGGTGCACGGCGACCCGACCAACTTCTACCCAGGCGTGGCCGGGTTCGAGGACGAGCGCGGCCGTGGTGAGGGGGAGGGGTACAACCTCAACCTGCCGATGCCCCACGGCGCCAGCGAAGCGGACTTCCTGAGCCGGCTGGACACCGCACTGGCTGCGGTGAAGGATTTTGGTGCGCAAGTGTTGGTGTTGTCGCTGGGCTTCGACATCTACGAGCTGGACCCCCAGAGCAAGGTGGCGGTGACGACCGAGGGCTTTGGCGTGTTGGGTGAGCGTATCCGTGCGTTGCGCTTGCCATGCCTGGTCGTGCAGGAGGGGGGGTACCATCTGCAGAGCCTGGAGGCGAACGCTCGCGCGTTTTTTGCTGACAAAGCGGACTGGCGGTGAGTGCTACCATGCTGTCTGTTTCGCGGGCTTACCGGCGAACAGGGTGTACCGGCAAAGCGCTATGTCAGGCAGAACTCGGCCAGCAGGCCCGGCCCTTTCGCGGGTGAACCCGCTCCTACGACGGGCGGGGGTGGCCTGCGGTCCTGCGGGGCCGGGCCGGCATCATCGATCAATGTAGGAGCGGGTTCACCCGCGAATACGGTGGTACCGGCAACGCATAATGCCTGGCAGAAACTGGCCCGCAGGCCCGGCCCTTTCGCGGGCACGCCCGCTCCCACACGTACTAAGCACACCTCAAGTTCACACGCCCGGTATGGCTTAAAGCCCAGCCCGACGCACATGCTTGACCAACACTTTCTCCAGCAACTCCCACATCGCCGGGTCGGTGCTGAACGCCACGTTGAAGCGCATCCAGCCGGTGGCTTTGGCATCGACCATGAACAACTGCCCAGGCCCGAGCATGATGCCTTTCTCCAGCGCGTCGTCCAGCAATGCCGCGCTGTCCGGGATCGCCGGATGGCGGGTCCAGATGTACATGCCTTCGTCGGACTCAATGAACAGTTCAAAGCCCAATCGATGCAGATGCCGACCAACTTCCTGATGCGCCTCTGCCAGGCGCTGGCGCAGACGCTTGAGGTGCTTGCGCCAGCGGCCGTCGATGACCGCGGCATAGACCACACGCTCCATCACCTGCGATGTGGTCAAGCCCGAACGCATTTTCAGCTGCAGCAGCTTCTGCATCAGCTCGGGGTTGGCCAGCATGAAGCCGACGCGCACGTTGGGCGAAATGCTCTTCGAATAGCTGCCCACGTACACCACCTGCTGCAGGTGGTCGAGGCTGGCCAGGCAGGGCTGGGGCTCGGCGACCATGTCGGCGTACAGGTTGTTCTCGACCAGGCGGAAGCCGTGCTGGCTGGCCAGCTGCAACAGCCGGTGCAGCTGCGGCAGCGGGGTGCGTGAGCAGGTCGGGCTGTGCAGGTGCGGCTGGGTGAAGAACGCCGTCGGGCGGTGATGGGCGAGCAACTGCTCCAGCTGGTTCAGGTCGTAGCCAGCCGGGGTGCGCGGGACGCCGACCAGCGTCGCGCCCAGGGTACGCAAGATGCTCATCAGGTTCGGATAGCCCGGGTCGTCCACCAGCACCACGTCCCCCGGCCGTACCAGCGTGCGTGCGGCCAGGTCCAGCGCCTGGCTGGCGCCGTGGGTCAACATCAGCTGCGCCGGGTTGGCGACGATCGACAATTCCTGCTGCAGGTTCTGTGCGGTCAGTGCACGCAGCTCCGGCAGACCCATGGGGTCGCCGTACCCCGACAGCTCCAGCGGGCTGCCGGCCACCTGGCGCAGGCCACGGCGCAGGCCGTCTTCGTACATCCAGTCGTTGGGCAGCCAGCCACACCCGGGTTTGTAGGGCAACTGACGGATCTCGAAAATCTGTTGCAGGTACCACTCGGAGTTGAACGTTGGTCGACTGGTGTCGGCCTCGGTGTTGTGCTGCTCCAGCAGCTCGGCCGCCGCGCGGTTGACGAAAAAACCTGCATTGCCCCGGCTCACCAGCAAGCCCTGGGCCACCAGGCGATCGTATGCCTCGACCACGGTGAAGGTACTCACCGAGTAGCTTGCGGCAAAGGCGCGAATCGAGGGTACCTTGGCGCCAGGCTTGAGGGTCTGGTTATCGATCAGCTCGCGCAGCGCGTCGATGATCTGGTTCACCAACGGGGTCGAGGAGTCTGGATGTAGTTCGAGCATTCGGGGCCTTCAGGGTGCGTATCGCCAGGCAATTGCAGGGTGTACTGCATAGGCGACCTGTACAGTGCAGTGCGAGTTTGATGCCACTGTGCATGGCTCTCTGCGTCGGACATTTTTACATTAGGTGTCAGATATCGCCACCAATAGCATGTTCAGTTCGCGCCAGGCGCCAGCCCTGGGGCGCGTCAGCAGGCCGCCATGGAAGGCCTGCGTGTGTTCGCGCACACCATCCTGCCCGCATTAGCACTGATGTACAGGTGAAGCCGCCAGCCATCGGGGTTTCACGGTTTTCCTTGGATAAAAAGAAGCACGGGGTACACAACTGATGGACGCAACATCCACTACCACCACCGCGAAAAGCGGGCACGAGAGCAAGCTCAGTGCCTCGCTTAAGTCGCGCCACCTGACGATGATGTCGATCGCCGGGGTTATCGGCGGCGCCTTGTTCGTCGGTTCCGGCAGCGTGATCCACAGCGCCGGCCCAGCCGCTGTCCTGGCCTACCTGGCAGGCGGCATCCTGGTGGTGCTGATCATGCGCATGCTGGGTGAAATGGCAACTTCCTCGCCTGATACCGGCTCGTTCTCCACCTACGCCGACCGTGCCATCGGCCGCTGGGCCGGCTTCACCATCGGCTGGCTCTACTGGTGGTACTGGGTCATTCTGATGGCCTGGGAAGCTTACGTAGCCGGCAAGATCCTGCATGGGTTCTTCCCGGATGTGAGCGTCAACGTGTTCGTGCTGGCCACGACCCTGTTGCTGATCACCGTCAACTTCTTCAACGTCAAGCACTACGGTGAGTTCGAGTTCTGGTTCGCCCTGATCAAGGTGATCGCGATCGTCTGCTTCCTGATCGTGTGTACCGCTGCGGTCACCAACGTCTGGCAGTTCGGTGAAGTCCGTGGCATCAGCCACCTCACCGCCGAAGGGTTCATGCCCAACGGCATTACCACGGTCATTGGCGCCTTGTTGGGGGTGATGTTCGCCTTCCTCGGCGCAGAAATCGTCACCATTGCCGCTTCCGAAGCCAAAGACCCGGCCGCACAGATCGTCAAGGCGACAAACTCGGTGGTGTGGCGGGTGTGCCTGTTCTACGTCGGTTCGATCTTCCTGATCGTCTGCCTGGTACCGTGGAACGACCCGCACCTGGGGGTTTCCGGCTATGGCGCCTACCGCCGTACCCTGGAGCTGCTGGGCGTGCCGTACGCCGAGCTGCTGATGAACTTCGTGGTACTGACTTCGGTCAGCAGCTGCCTGATATCTGGCCATTACACCGCTTCGCGCATGCTGTTCTCGCTGGCCCAGCGGGGCGATGCACCGTCGTTCTTCAAGATCACCCGCGCCGGCACCGGGGTGCCGGTGTACGCGATCATGGGTTCGTGCGCGGTGGCCGTGGTCTGCGCGCTGATCAACTTCAGTGAGACCCTGCGCCCGAAAGACGTGCTGGAAACCCTGATGAACACCACTGGCATGATTGCCCTGCTGGTGTACCTGGTGATCGCTTTCTCGCAACTGCGCATGCGCCGCAAGCTGATCGCTGAGGGTAAGGAAGTGCGCCTGAAAATGTGGCTGTTCCCCTGGCTGACCTACCTGGTCATCGCTTTCATCGTGGCGGCATTGGTCACCATGGCCTTCATGCCTGACTACCAGATCCTGGTGATCTCCACCGGTGTGGCCGCGGCCATCGTGGTGGCCATGGGTGTGGTGCACCAGATCCGCTCTGGCAGCAAGCAGCACTAAGCGTCACTCGCGCTTGGAAACGGCCGGCTCCCGTGGGGACCCGGCCGTTTCGCGTTGTTGGGCCTGGGTTTTTTCGGCGGGCAAGTGAAAGCCCTGGTTCATCCACGGTGAGCCGAGCAGGGCGGCAGCCGCGATCAGGGCCAGGATGGCAATGGCGATATAGGTTTTCAGGGGGGTGCGCATACAGCAGATGACCCTGCAGGCAGCCCAACAGTTCATTGCGCGTGCCGCAGCGACCTAGACGGGCGTCACATGGCGTATGCTCCACGTATCACCCGCCTGGAGGAGCTGCACATGGCCTGGTCCGCCACCCAGTATTCGCTGTTCGAAGACGAACGTACACGCGCCGTGCGCGACCTGCTCGCCGCTGTGCCGTCACGGCCGGTACGCCACGCCACCGACCTGGGTTGCGGCCCTGGCAACTCCACCGAGGTACTGCTGCAGCGTTACCCCGATGCCCAGGTAACGGCGCTGGACAGCGACCCGGACATGATCGCCAAGGCCCGGGAACGCAAACGCCTGTGCATCCCACGGGTGCGCACGGTGGTTGCCGACATCAGCAGTTGGTCGGCCCCGGAGCCGCAGGACCTGATCCTTGCCAACGCCTCGCTGCAGTGGGTGCCCGAGCATGCCGACCTGTACCCGCACCTGGTGCGCCAGTTGAGCGAAGGCGCCAGCCTGGCGGTGCAGACCCCCGACAACCTCGATGAGCCTGCCCACCGGCAATTGCGCGAGATTGCCAGCCAGGGGCCATGGGCCGCGAAGTTCGCCGACCTGCAACTGCCACCCCGGCATGGGGCGGCCTATTACTACGACCTGCTCAGCCCGCTGTGCGCGCGGGTCGATGTATGGCGCACCACCTACCACCACCCGCTGATGGGCGGCGCCGAGGCCGTGGTAGAGTGGTTCAAAGGCTCGGCTTTACGCCCTTACCTGGCCAGGCTCGATGAGCAGGCGCAGGGTGATTTCTTGCAGATGTACCTGCAGGCCATGCAGCGCGACTATCCGCCGGCCACCGATGGCAAGGTGCTGTTGCCGTTCCCGAGGTTGTTCGTGATCGCTACCCGCTAGGGGCAGTTCAGCGCCAGGTGGCTGCCACGGCGGCAGGCAAGGCGGATCAAGGCTGATGAGATTTCTTGTCGAACCCATGCGTGAGGGCGTATAAACTGCACCCACTTTTGGCCGGTCGCTTCCTGAACCGGCCGCTGAAACAAAGAGAGTCGACATGGGCGCACAGTGGAAAGCCAAGCATAGAGAAACAGCTGCCAATGCCAAGGGCAAGATCATGGGCAAGCTGGCCAAGGAAATTCAGATTGCGGCCAAATCTGGCGCCGACCCGGACATGAACCCGCGCCTGCGTCTGGCCATCGTGCAGGCCAAGAAAGCCTCAATGACCCGTGAAACCCTGGAACGCGCCATCAAGAAAGGCGCTGGCCTGGACGGCGAGGCCGTGCAGTACCATGCCGTCAGCTACGAAGGGTTTGCCCCGCACCAGGTGCCGCTGATCGTCGAGTGCCTCACCGACAACGTCAACCGCACCGTTGCGCAGATCCGCGTGCTGTTCCGCAAGGGCCAGCTGGGCGCCAGCGGTTCGGTGACCTGGGACTTCAACCATGTCGGCCTGATCGAAGCCACCCCCGAAGGCGATGCCGACCCGGAAATGGCCGCCATCGAAGCCGGCGCCCAGGACTTCGAAGAAGGTGAAGAAGAGGGCTCGACCCTGTTCATTACCGACACTACCGACCTGGACGCGGTGCAGAAGGCCCTACCCGAGCATGGCTTCACCGTGACCTCGGCGAAAATCGGCTATACCCCGAAAAACCCGGTGAGCGCGGCCAGCCTGAGTGCCGAAGCGCTGGCTGAGGTTGAAGCGTTCCTCGAAGCGATCGACGAGAACGATGATGTGCAGAACGTTTATGTTGGTCTGACCGACTGATCTGTGCAATGGGGGCCGCTTTGCGGCCCATCGCGTCGCAAGGCCGCTTCTGTAGGCGCGACCTTGTGTCGCGAAACGAGGGCAATGCCCCTCGCAGCGGTCCGGAGCCGAACCCCGATGAACCCCACCTTCGCCTCCCTCAGCCTCGCCCACCTGCGCACCCTCGACTACCTGCTGCAGCTGAAGAACCTCAGCCATGCTGCCGAGCGTCTCGGCGTCAGCCAGCCGGCCCTGAGCCGCCAACTGGCCCTGCTGCGCGAAGCGTTCGGCGACCCCTTGCTGGTCCGCCAAGGCCGTGGCTACGTGCTCAGCGAACACGCCGAAACCCTGGTCGAGCCCCTGCGGCAAGTGCTTGAAGAGCTACAGGCCCTGCGGCAGCCCGCAGTCTTCGACCCGGCCCGCTGCGAGCGGCGCTTCTGCCTGGCTGCCTCGGACTATGTGGCCGAACACATGCTGCCGTTGCTGGTGGCTGCGCTGGAACAGGAAGCGCCGGGGGTTTCCCTGGAATACCGCACCTGGCAGGCAGGCCAGTATGCCTTGCTGGCCAGCGGCGAGATCGACCTGGCGACCACGCTGTTCGACGAGTCGCCACCCAACCTGCACGGGCGCCTGCTGGGTGAGGACCGCGCGGTGTGCCTGATGCGCCGCGACCATCCGCTGACGGCGCAAGCCACGCTCAGCCAGGCGGACTACCTGGCGCACAAGCACGTGCGTATTTCCGGTGGCGGTGACAAGGACAGCTTCATCGACCGCCACCTGCGCGCCCAGGGCCTGCAGCGGCGGGTCAGCCTGGAGGTGCCGTTTTTCTGCGCCACGGTCAAGGTGGTTGCCGGCAGCCAGGCCGTGGCCACCGTCCCCGAGCACATTGCCCGGCAACTGAGCCGCTTGCATGGCCTGGCCTGGCGGCCGCTGGGGTTTATCGACCATAGCCAGCGCTACTGGGTAGTGTGGCACCAGCGTCTGCAGGCCTCGGCCGAGCACCGCTGGTTACGCAACCGGGTGTTCGAGCTGTGGCGCCAGTCGCAGTTCGGCGTGCAGGGTGGGCATGCGCGTTTGCCATAGCAACTATGCGTGACATGGGGGTATTCGTCTGGGCATAGGTGCCTAGACTGGGGGCATTGTGTTGCCTGTGCTGGCTCTGTCCAAGCCAGCGTCCCGTGCTGTGGGCGCTGGCTTGCCTGCGACAGGGCCATAACAGGCTACGGATGACCAAAGGAGAGCCCGCGTGACCCCCGAACAATTCCGCCAATACGGCCACCAGCTGATCGACCTGATCGCCGACTACCGCCAGACCGTGGGCGAGCGCCCGGTCATGGCCCAGGTCGAACCCGGTTACCTCAAGGCCGCCTTGCCAGGGCAAGCCCCCCAGCAAGGTGAACCCTTCGAGGCCATTCTCGACGACGTCAACGCATTGCTCATGCCTGGCCTGTCCCACTGGCAGCACCCTGACTTCTATGGCTACTTCCCCTCCAATGGCACCTTGTCCTCGGTACTGGGTGACTTCCTCAGTACCGGCCTGGGCGTGCTGGGCCTGTCATGGCAGTCCAGCCCGGCCCTGAGCGAACTGGAAGAGACCACCCTCGACTGGCTGCGCCAGTTGCTGGGTTTGTCCAGCCAATGGAGCGGGGTCATCCAGGACACCGCCTCGACCAGCACCCTGGTGGCGTTGATCAGCGCCCGCGAACGCGCCACCGGTTACGCTTTGGTGCGTGGTGGCCTGCAGGCCGAAGCCAGGCCATTGGTCGTGTATGTCAGTGCCCACGCCCACAGCTCGGTGGACAAGGCCGCGTTGCTGGCCGGTTTCGGGCGTGACAACATCCGCCTGATCCCCACCGACGAACACTACGCGCTGCGCCCGCAGGCTTTGCAGGCGGCCATCGAGCAGGACCTGGCTGCCGGCAACCAGCCCTGCGCCGTGGTGGCCACCACCGGCACCACCACCACCACAGCCCTGGACCCGCTGCGCCCGATCGGCGAAATCGCCCAGGCCCATGGCCTGTGGCTGCACGTCGACTCGGCCATGGCCGGTTCGGCGATGATCCTGCCGGAATGCCGCTGGATGTGGGAAGGTATCGAGCTGGCCGATTCGGTGGTGGTCAACGCGCACAAGTGGCTGGGCGTGGCGTTCGATTGCTCGATCTATTACGTGCGCGACCCGCAGCACCTGATCCGGGTGATGAGCACCAACCCCAGCTACCTGCAGTCGGCAGTGGATGGCGAGGTGAAGAACCTGCGCGACTGGGGCATCCCGCTGGGGCGCCGGTTCCGTGCGTTGAAACTGTGGTTCATGCTGCGCAGCGAGGGCGTGGAAGCGTTGCAGGCGCGGCTGCGACGCGACCTGGACAATGCCCGCTGGCTGGCTGGGCAGGTCAGCGCTGCGCAAGGCTGGGAGCTGTTGGCGCCCGTGCAGTTGCAGACCTTGTGCATTCGTCATCGGCCGCACGGGCTGGAGGGCGAGGCGTTGGACACCTACACCCAGGGTTGGGCGCAGCGGCTCAACGCCAGCGGCGATGCCTACGTGACCCCGGCGACGCTGGATGGCCGCTGGATGGTACGGGTGTCGGTCGGCGCCTTGCCGACCGAGCGGGGTGATGTGGAGCGGCTGTGGGCGCGCTTGCAGGGCGTGGTTCAGGGCTGAAATGGCTGGGGCCGCTTTGCGGCCCCGCGCCTGTCAGTGGCTTACCGCCTGGACGCTGCCTTTACGGCTGGCTTCATAGGCTTGCTTCTCCATCGGCTTGGCCTGCGGGTTACCCAGGTCTTCCATCGCCAGGCGATGGGTTTCCGGGGCAATGTAGGCCGCCAGGGCACACACGCAAGTGATGAAGAACGCCAGCCCACCGATCACCAGCGGGATGTTGTCCGAGCCGGGTGGCGCAACCAGGGCGAACAGCGCCGGCAACATGGCGGTCAGCATGGTGCCGATGTTCTGCGCAATGGCCATGGCCGAAACGCGGTAGCGGGTTTGGAACAACTCAGGGTAGAAGCTTGGGAATACCGCGTTGTAACCCTGGTAGACCATGCCCCACATGACGATCGAGGTGATGAATGCCAGTGGCACGTTCTGAATGCTGATCGCATACAGGTAGACGAACGCCAGCAGGCCCGAGCCCAGGCAGCCGGCAATCATGGTCGGGCGGCGGCCGATCTTGTCCGACAGGTTGCCGACAAACGGAATCACCAGCACCGCGACGATGTTGCCGACCACGGGGATCCACAGGTAGACGCTCTTGTCGAAGCCGATGCCATAGGCCGGCTGCACCGCGTAGGCCGCACCGAAGATGGTGGCGACTACCGGAATCACGTTCATCAGGGCCATGAACATCACCAGCACCATGTGCTTCCAGCTGTGGCGGAACGCTTCGCTGATCGGCGACTTGGCCACTTTGTCCTGTTTCTCTTCCTTCACGAATGCCGGGGTTTCGTGCACTTCCTTGCGGATGATGAAACCGGCGATCAGCACGATGGCGCTCATCAGGAAGGGAATGCGCCAGCCCCAGTCATTGAAGGCTTCGCTGGGCATGAAGTACGCCAGTGGCAGGAAGACCGCCGCTGCCATGACCTGGCCCGCCTGTACACCCTGCAGGGTGAAGCTGGCATAGTAGCCCCTTCGGCCGAAGGGCGCGTGTTCCATGATCATCGAACTGGCGCCGGAGATTTCCCCGGCCACGGCAAAGCCCTGGATCAGGCGCAGCACCACCAGCAAGGCCGGTGCCAGGAAGCCGATGTCGTGGTAGGTGGGCAGCAGGCCCACGGCCATGGTCGACAGGCCCATCAGGAACATGCACAGCAGCAACACGTTCTTGCGGCCACGGGTATCACCCCAGTGGCCCAGCACGAAGGCACCCACCGGGCGCGCCAGGTAGCCCACGCCATAGGTGGCCAGCGAAGCGATGATGGCCATTTTCGGGTCGGTGTTGGGGAAGAAGATCTGCGGGAAAATCAGTGCAGCGGCCTGGGCATAGATGAAAAAGTCGTAGTACTCGAGTGCCGAGCCTATCCATCCACTGGCGGTCGCTTTTTTTGCTTGCGAGCTGGAGTGAGCCATCGTTGTCTCCGTTGTTATTGTTGTTTGCGCAGGTTCCGCCAGGGGTGTTTGCCAAGGCAGGAGGCAGCGGTCGGTGTGCCTGCGTCTGTGGATCATGTTGACCACGGGCCAGTTGACTGGCAATTCGCTAAAACGGGTTTTGTGCGATAATCGAACGCAAAACTAACCATTCCGTACAAAGAGATTGAAGCAGCGACTCTACCTGCGAATAATCGATCGTGCCATAAACTGTGACAGGTCTTTCTGCCTGTCTGGCACTGTATACCTTCCAAACAACAAGGAACTCCCGCCATGCAGCGTTCGATCGCTACCGTGTCCTTGAGCGGCACCCTGCCGGAAAAGCTCGAAGCCATCGCCGCCGCCGGTTTCGACGGCGTCGAGATCTTCGAAAATGACTTGCTCTATTATGCCGGCAGCCCCCGCCAGGTGCGGCAGATGTGCGCCGACCTGGGTATTGCCATTACCTTGTTCCAGCCGTTTCGTGATTTCGAAGGCTGCCGCCGCGACCGCCTGCAGAAAAACCTGGACCGCGCCGAGCGCAAGTTCGACCTGATGCAGGAGCTGGGTACTGACCTGGTGCTGGTGTGCAGCAACGTCCAGGCCGATGCCCTGGGCGATGAACAGGTGCTGGTCGACGACCTGCGGCTGCTTGCCGAACATGCTGGCAAGCGTGGCCTGCGTATCGGTTACGAAGCGCTGGCCTGGGGCCGCCACGTCAACACCTACCAGCAGGTCTGGAACCTGGTGCGTCAGGCTGACCACCCGTCCCTCGGGGTGATCCTCGACAGTTTCCATACCTTGTCGCTCAAGGGCGACCCGCGCGCGATCCGCGACATCCCTGGCGACAAGATTTTCTTCGTACAGATGGCTGACGCACCGATCCTGGCGATGGACGTGCTGGAGTGGAGCCGCCACTTCCGCTGCTTCCCGGGGCAAGGCGAAATGGACATGGCCGGCTTCCTCGCGCCGATCCTGGCCACCGGCTACCGTGGCCCGCTGTCGCTGGAAATCTTCAATGACGGCTTCCGTGCAGCGCCCACCCGGCAGAACGCCGCCGACGGCCTGCGCTCGTTGTTGTACCTGGAAGAGCAAACCCGGCTGCGCCTGGAACAGGAAAATACCCCGATCGAGCCTGGCGTATTGTTCACCCCACCCGCGGCCAGTCGCTATGACGGCGTCGAGTTCCTGGAATTTGCGGTCGATGAGGCCGTAGGCGCGCGCCTCGGCAGTTGGCTGAAGCGGCTGGGCTTTGCCGAAGCGGGCAAGCACCGCAGCAAGGAAGTGCAACTGCTGCGCCAGGGCGATATCAACATCGTGTTGAACGCAGAGCCTTACTCCTTTGGCCACAACTTCTTCGAAGCCCATGGCCCGTCATTGTGCGCCACCGCGCTGCGGGTCAAGGACCAGCAGGCTGCGCTCAAGCGTGCCACTGCCTACCGTGGCCAGCCGTTCCGCGGCCTGGTCGGCCCCAACGAGTGCGAGGTGCCAGCGGTACGCGCACCCGATGGCAGCCTGTTGTACCTGGTAGAGCAGGGCACCGCCGGGCATACCCTGTATGACACCGACTTCAGCCTGGACCCGAGCGCAACCGCCACCGGTGGCCTGCGCCGCATCGACCACATGGCCCTGGCGCTGCCAGCCGAGTCGCTGGACAGCTGGGTGTTGTTCTACAAGAGCCTGTTCGATTTCGCCGCCGACGACGAGGTGGTGCTGCCCGACCCGTACGGCCTGGTCAAGAGCCGAGCCCTGCGCAGCCAGTGCGGCACCTTGCGCCTGCCGCTGAACATTTCGGAAAACCGCAACACCGCCATTGCTCATGCGCTGTCCAGTTATCGCGGTTCCGGGGTGCACCATATTGCCTTCGATTGCGACGACATCTTCAGCGAAGTGGCGCGCGCCAAGCTGGCCGGTGTGCCGTTGCTGGAAATTCCGCTGAACTACTATGACGACCTGGCGGCGCGCTTCGATTTCGACGACGAGTTCCTCAGCGAGTTGGCTTACTACAACGTGCTCTACGACCGCGATGCCCAGGGTGGCGAGCTGTTCCATGTGTACACCGAGCCATTTGAAGAGCGCTTTTTCTTCGAGATCATCCAGCGCAAGGGGGGTTATAGCGGCTACGGTGCGGCTAACGTCGCGGTGCGCCTGGCGGCCATGGCCAAAGCCCGGAGCGGCGCAGTGCGCAAGCCGGTGCTCTGACCACGCGGTGGCGCTGGAGCCTGGGGCGTCATGCGCCCCATGGCGACGCCAGGCCGCGCCAGTTTCAACGGCGCTCGGCTACCAGGAGCAGCGACTGCGGCACCGCGCGTTGCGGGTGCTGCGGTTCCTGCAGGCCAACCAGGCGCAACCCGGCCATCTCCAGCGCGTTCAGCCAACTGCCAAGGGTGCGGAAGTACCATGGCATCGCCCGCCAGTGCCCGGCGAATCCGGCAAACGATTCCTCACGCCAGCCGTCCTGATAGTCGCCCTCTGCGGCGCTCCAGGGGTGGAGGGTCTGGATCACCAGTGCACCACCCCGCACCAGCAACTCACCCATCGCGGCCAGCAACGGGATGATGTCTTGGTGCAGCAAGGCGAAGTTGGCGCAGACCAGGTCATAGTCTTCGCCCACCTGCACCTGTGCAGCAGCCAGCTGCGCATAACTGGCCAGGTGCACCTGCGCGGCGCCTTCAGCCCGCGCAGCCGCCACCAGCGCCGGATCACCATCGACACCCACCGCCTCGATACCCCGGGCATGCAGCGCGCGCAGCAACCAGCCTTCTCCGCAGCCAAGGTCGAGTATGCGGCTGGGCTGGCGGCTTAGTATCGCCAGTACGATGGCGGCGTCAGTCACCTCGCGACGGCTCTCGATGGCGCCGCTGCGTACCGCGTCAATCCAGGCCTGGGCATTGTGCTGCCAGCTGTCGAGCAAAGCGTCTTCAGGGTCGCGCCTGTTCATCTGTGTTCAGCCTGCCGCGGTGCGTTGCCGTTTGACCCGGTACATGTGGCCGTCAGCATGGCGCAGCAGCATGTCGGCATCGGTGCCGTCTTCGGGGAAGCGCGCGATGCCGATGCTGCAGGAAGGTGCCTGGAGCCCGGCCAACTCGGCATCCAGCGGCTCGGCCATGACGGCCAGGATATGCTGCACCTGTGCGGCCACGACCTCGGCTGACGGGCAATCGGGCAACAGCACGGTGAACTCGTCACCGCCCATCCGCGCCACCGTCGCGCTGCCCGCTACGCAACTTTCCAGGCGCCGGGCCAGTGTGCACAGTACCCGGTCGCCCACGCTGTGGCCGTGGTTATCATTGATTTGCTTGAAATCGTTGATATCGAGAAACAGCAATGCCAGCGGGCGGTCATGCCGCCGGGCGCTGGCCAGCGCGGCGTCGAGCCGTTGGTTGAACATGGCCCGGTTGGCCAGCCGGGTCAGCGGGTCGTGATGCGCCAGAAAGCGCAGTTCGGCTTCGGCCTGGTGCTGGGCGGTAATGTCCCGCGCCACGCCGATGCGGGCTTGGGCCTCATCTGACCAACAGGCCGCCCAGAGTATATGTACCACGCCACCGTCCTTGCGGATGTAGCGGTTGTGAAAGTCGTAATGCGGTTGGCCGTTCATGACCCGCAGGATCGAAGCGCGGGTGGTTGCCAGGTCTTCGGGGTGCATGTGGTCGGTAATCGCGGTACCGACCAGCTCGCATGCCCGGTAGCCCAGCAGCGCTTCGCAGGCATCGCTGACAAAGATGATCTGGTTGTCCCGGTCGACCACGAAGACCGTGTCGAGCATCAGGTGGATCAGCCTGGGGTACAACGCGTGCAGGTCTACGGGCATGGTTCACGGCGTCCTCGGCGGGATGCCCGATCATAGCTGAAACAGCGCCGGATGTGACCGGGGGGCAAGCCTTTACTGGACAGTTTGGCCGTGCCTGAGCGCCAGCCAGGCGTGGGTGGCCACCGCAGCAGTGCAAGCGCGTTATACTCCGCGCTTTTGCCCGTGCCGGAATTCGCCCATGCGCCAGGTGTTGTTAATCGTCGATGTCCAGTCCACCTTCAGCCCGCCCGAGTGGCTGGTCGATGGGCTGCGTCGGTTGTCAGCCAATATTCCTACCGTAGCCTCGATCGAATTGCACGACGAGCGGGTCACGCCGTTTGCCCGCCAGCTTGGCTGGCACCCGGCGGCAGAGGACGAAAGCCTGGTGGAGGCTGACCAGGTGTTCGTCAAGCATGGTTACGGGCAAAGCGCCGAAGCGATCGCGTACATCCGGCAAATGGGCGTGGAGCGCGTGCTGGTGTGTGGCCTGCAGACCGAAACCTGTGTGCTGGCCGCCGGCTTTGCCCTGTTCGATGCCGGGCTGATGCCTACCCTGGTCACCGACATGACGGTCGGCTCCTCGCTGGACCGTTCCGGCAAGCTTGGCATCGAGCTATGGCAGCACCACTTCCGCCAGGTCACCACGTCGGCTGAAGTCCTGGCTGAACTGGCGGGCTAGGTCACGCGTTGCACCCCGTCATCATCCCCGCGCGTTTTTCGGCCAGCCCGCCAGCGGCTGAGCAGCCAGCGCGTGCTGGTATTCCACGCAACACTCGCGGCCACGCCCCCGGCGATGGCCAAGGCAACCTCGAACAGCAGGTATGGGGCGATACGGTCCGCCACCGACTGGAACTGGAAGTGCGTCAGGTAGATGAACAAGGTGGCCGAAGCAATCACCGCACCCGCACGTGCCAGCCAGGCCGGTACGGGGACTGCGCGCAGCCAGATCAGCGCCAGCATCGCCGGCAAGGCAATATCGACGTAGTGGGTGACGGCCTGCCAACCAATACCGGCCACCGCCATCAGGTCCAGTTCTGCGACCACCAGCACCGCTACCGCGCTGGCCAACGCTTTGCGTGCGGGGGTATCGGCATGGTGCACGGCCATGCCCAGCACCATCACCGCCAGGAAGTGTTGCGGCACCCGGTGCAGCAGGCCACTGGCGTCGAACACCCAGCGGTCGAGCAACACATCCACCGCTACCAGCGTACAGGCAGCCAGGATCAGCCAGCGGAACGGGGCGGCGTTGACGGCCTGGCGCACCCGCTTGCTCGACAGCACCAGGCCAATGATCACGATCATCTGCACCAGCACTTCGATATACCAGTAGTTGAACAGGCCAACCTCGCCGGTCGCAAACCAGTTGGACACCAACAGCAGCGATTGCCAATGCACCCGGTCGAACACCAGTTGCAGCAGGGCGGTATACAGCACGGTTGGCACCACGATGGCGGCCAGGGACGGCAGCAGTGTGCGTGCATCTCCGCGGGTTTCAATGGCCTTGAGCTGGAAACGCGCCAGGCTGATGCCTGAGACCAGGAACAGTACCGACGTTTCGCCCACGATCGGCCAAGGGCTCATGCCGCTGAGGTGGCCGACCACGATCAGGATGATGGCGAGCATACGCACGAACACCGGCATCTCCATGGCCCGCCAGCCGCCTTCATGCGGTGCGCTGAGCTCGGCCAGCCGGTTGACCGGCAGGCTTTCCCAGCGCTCTGGCAGGTGGCCGATCAACCCCTCGAGTACCCTCGAGGCCTGTACGAATGAAAGCGAGTCACCGCCCAGCTCGACAAAGCTCAAGCGGGGGTCCAGGCGCGGCACCCGCAGTATTCGTGCCCACTCGCGGGACAGCTTCTCGGCCAGCGCTGACGAGGGTTGGCTGGTCGGCTCTTGAACCGGGGCGGGCAGGGCGCGTTTGTCGACCTTGCCGTTCGGGGTCAGCGGTATGGCCTGCACGAAGATGAACAGTGCCGGCACCATGTAGTCCGGCAAGTGGCGCGCGACAGCCAGGCGCAGGTCGTCGGCGCTGCCGGGCTGATGCAGGACGCAGTAGGCAATCAGGCGGGGCAAGGGGTGGTCATGGTTGGCCAGTACTACGCACTGCCGGACAACAGGCAGACGGCTGATGGCGTTTTCTATCTCCGCCAGTTCCACGCGGTGCCCCCGCACTTTCACCTGGCCGTCAGCCCGGCCGAGGAAACAGGCACTGCCATCGGCCAGGTAAGTGCCCAGGTCGCCAGTGCGGTAGCAGCGGTCGCTGGCCAGCCCCGTGAACGGGTTGGTGATGAACCTGGCTTCGGTCAGCGCCGGGTCGCCCCAATAGCCAAGGGACAGGTAGGGGCTGCGGATCAGGATTTCGCCGGTTTCACCTTCGCCCACCAGTTGCCCGGCCGCGTTCACGACCAGCAGTTGAGCATCGGCGATGCCTTTGCCCAAGGGCACCCGGGCCTGTTCCGCGGTCGGGTCGAGCGTGTGGTACGCCATGGCTTGCGGGGTTTCGGTGGTGCCATAGAAATTTACGTTGACGGCATTCGGCGCCACGGCACGCATTTGCTGGTACAGCGCCGGGCTGAGTGCATCGCCGCCCCAGAACAGGTAACGCAGTTGCCTGAACAGCTGGCCCTGCAGCTGCGCGCCGGTCTCGATCAGCTTGCCCAGCGGTGGGGTGAGGTGAATGACACTGACGCGGTGCAACGCAATCCAGCTGGCCAGCTGTGCAGGGTCGGTAATGCTGGCCTGGGCCGGGCAGGCAATGCTGGCGCCCAGCGACAGTGGCGTGAACACATCGCGGTAAACCGGGTCGTGGCCGAGGCCGGACAGTAACGAGAACGTGTCGGCTTGGGTCAACCCGTGCTGTTGCACATGCCAGTCGATGAAGTGCACCAGCGGCGCATGATGGGTAACGATCGCCTTGGGCTCGCCGGTGCTGCCCGAGGTGAAGGTGATGTACGCCGCTTGCTCTGCGCTGACCGCGGGCAGTTGCGCCTTTGGCCGGTGAAAGGCGTGCAGTGCCTCGACCGGGTCCTGCGGCACAGACAGCACACTGGCGTTTGCGGCTTCGACGTGTGCCTGGCCACAGCGCAGGACTACCCGAGGTGCCAAGCTGCTGGCGAGCTGCTGCAGGCGGGCGGCAGGGTAGGCCGCATCGGCCACGCTGAACGCCCGCCCGGCGCGCAGGCAGCCAAGCATGGCGTAGACCAGCGCCGCGCCCCGTTCGGCAACAATCAGCACACGGTCGTCGCTATTGGCGGTATTTTCCAGCAAATGCGCAGCGATGCCTTGGCTGATCTGCGCTAGCTGGGCGTATGTGCAAAGCCTGTCCGCTGTGATGATTGCAGGGGCTTCGGGACAACGCTCAGCCTGTTGCAGGAAGGCTTGGTGAATAGGCTGCTCGGCACGGTACTGCAGGCATAGCGTCGGGTTCGGGCGCAGGTCCGGCATGATGGGTTGGGGCTCCGCATGAACGTTTTGCCTGGCTGGTAGCACTACGCTAGTGCAGGCTGGCCCATGGCGCCAATGCGTGCGAAAAACAGCCGCGGTTCAACGTTCGCGCATGAAGAATCCGGCAACGAACTTGCGGAAGGTTTCCGGGCTTTTGAAATCGGCGTAGCGCTTGAAGTTTTCCGCGTCCGGCTCGGGGCCCAGCGGTTGTTCCAGTAGCGATATCGACAATACCCGGTCCTGATCCGAGGTCATGACCAACTCGTCTGCCACCTCGCCACCAATCACCGGCCGGCGCATCTGCACTTTCACACCCTTGCTGGCCATCCAGTCGACCAACGACACCAACGCCTTGAGCGGCTCACGCTCTTCGTCGCGGTACACGGGGAACAGGTGGGCGCGGGACAGCACGGGCACGCTGGCCACATGGATCAGCTCGTAGTAGTGGCTGCCGGCGCTGGTCGGCGAATAAAGCGTCAGCGCCAGCAGCGGTCCGCCGGTGCGGCTGCCGCCCCAGTACAAGTGATGCCCCTGGAAGTCGAAACCGTCTTCGTTGCGGTTGTTGAACAGCTTGCGCCCCTTGATCTGATCGACGCAGTCAAGCAACAGGCCGTGCCGGCGGTGGTTGCCGAACACCTTGGCTTCACGCAACCGAGCCTTGAGCATCATCATGTGCTTCATGTCCAGGCGGGTTTCCAGATAGTTGCTGGCCGGCACCCGCTCCAGCAGCGGGTAGCGGCTTGCCACGCTGCGCAGTTCGGCAAACTGCCCGGTCAGGTCCTTCTTCAGGTGCGTGGCATACAGGTTCAGGCCACTGGTCTCGATCCAGGTCAGCAACAGCGCCAGCAGGCGCTGCTGTGCGCGTCGCTCGCTGCCTTCGCCACCCTCGCCAGCGCCGCCGGCACGGAAGTCGCCAATCAGGCGCAGGGGCGTATCGGGTGGCAGCCAGGCGGCGGGTGGCGCGGGGTTGTTTTCGCGCTCGGCGGCTTCGCGCTCGTCTTTGCTGAAGGGGCAACCGGGCGCATGCTCGGCGGTACCCGGGTTGTTCTTCAGGAACAACGTGCCGGTGTTGCCATTGAGCGTGACATTGAGCACCGGCAAGGCGTCGTTACGGCAATCGCAGGCCAGCCACTGGTTGGCATTGCGCACCTTCATCAGTAGCTGATTGGCCTGCAGCAGGCGCGGGCCGCCCAGGGTGCCTGTGGCAAAGCCGACCAGCAGCTCTTCTTCGGCAGGGGTCAGGCTGCGCACCTGGGTGGCGGTTTTGTCGATGATTCGCATGAAGCAGCTCCAAGCTACGAGCCTCAAGCTTCAAGCAAAGCGCTGCCGCTTTCAACTCGCCGCTCAGTTACGCCGAACATGTCCCCGGGTGCGGGCGCGGCTTTCGTCGGCGCTCAGTCTTGGGTTGGGCTGCCATGTCGATGCGCCTGGGCAAGGGGCACCGGTGCGGTGCCCTGTTGCCTGGAATCGGTCATGCAGGCGCAAAAGCGAGCGGTCAGAAGATGTAGTCCGTGGTCAGGAAGCTGGACTGGCGATTGCGAATGATGTCGCTGATCAGTTCCTTGTTGGCTTCCTGGAAGCGCGTGGCCACCAACGTACGGATCGAGAATACGCGCAAGGCGTCATGCACCGACAAGGTGCCTTCGGCGCTGTTCTTGCGGCCGTTGAACGGGTAGGTGTCAGGGCCACGCTGGCATTGCGCGTTGATGTTGATGCGCCCGACCTGGTTGGCGAATATATCGACCAGGCTGCCGATGGTCTGCGGGTCGTTGCCGAACAGGCTCAGTTGCTGGCCGTAGTCAGAGTCCAGCACATAGTCGATCACCGTTTGCAGGTCGCGGTAGGGCACCACCGGTACCAGCGGGCCGAACTGCTCTTCGTGGTACACACGCATGCTGTGGTTGACCGGGTACAACAGCGCCGGGTAGAAGAACGAGCCGCGGCTGTGGCCGCCGCCTTCGTTGAGCACCTGGGCACCCTTGGCCCTGGCATCGGCGACCAGGCCATCGAGGTAGTCGACTTTGCCGGGCTCGGGTAGGGGTGTCAGGGCCACGCCAGGTTCCCACGGCATGCCGGGCTTGAGCGCGGCCAGCTTGCGCTGGAACTTGTCGAGGAAGGCCTCGACCACGTCCTCGTGCACAAACAGGATCTTCAGGGCCGTGCAGCGCTGCCCGTTGAATGACAACGCCCCGGTCACCGCTTCTTCGACCGCATTGTCGAGGTCGACCTGCGGCAGCACGATGCCAGGGTTCTTGGCATCCAGGCCCAGGGCCGCGCGCAAGCGGTGCGGGCGTGGGTGCAGTTTTTTCAAATCGCTGGCAGCCTTGTGCGTGCCGATGAAGGCGAACACGTCGACCTTGCCACTGGCCATCAGTGCGCTGACCGTTTCGCGGCCGCGCCCGTAAATGACGTTGATCACCCCAGGGGGGAAGCTGTCGCGGAACGCTTCGAGCAGCGGGCGGATCAGCAGCACGCCGAACTTGGCCGGTTTGAACACCACGGTGTTACCCATGATCAGCGCCGGGATCAGCGTGGTGAAGGTTTCGTTCAGCGGGTAGTTGTAGGGGCCCATGCACAGCGCCACGCCAAGCGGGGCGCGGCGAATCTGGCCCAGCGTGCCTTGTTCCAGTTCGAAGCGGCTGGAACGGCGGTCGAGGTCTTTGAGGGCATTGATCGTATCGACGATGTAGTCGCAGGTACGGTCGAATTCCTTTTCCGAGTCCTTGAGGTTCTTGCCGATCTCCCACATCAGCAACTTGACCACCGCCTGGCGCTGTTCGCGCATACGGGCGAGGAAGGTCTCGACGTGCTGAATACGCTCGGCCACCCGCATGTTCGGCCAGGCGCCGCGGCCCTTGTCGTAGGCCTGCACGGCGGCATCGAGGGCGGTGAGGGCGGTATCGGCATCGAGCAAGGGGGCGCTGCCCAGTATGACCTGCTGCTCCTCGTCACCCTGCTTGAGCCACACTGGGCTGCGCACCGTGGCCAGCGGGCCGTCCCAGGTTCGCAGTTGCCCGTTGACCAGGTATTCGCGTTGTTCCATTGGGCCCCCCAGGCGCCAGGTTTCCGGGATGCTATCAGCGGTGGGGAAGAGTGAATCGAGCAGACGGTCCATGGTTACTGCACCTCACATTTACAGGGCGGATTTCAAGCCAGGTGAATCGCTTCAGCACTGAGCATGCACCGGCGCCGGGAAAAACACCAGTGTGGTACACCCCTGAGCGCAGCGCCTGGCTGATCGACCAGGCGCCGCTTGTTGCCTAAAGCTGCTGGGTGAACAGTTCGTGCGCCGGGGGTCTCGACCCTGCTTGGTTCAGTTCCGGATCGGCCTCGAGCACGGCCAGCCGTCGCCAGAACTCCACACGTGCTTGCTGCGGTTGCGACAGGAATGGCTCCATGTCCAGCAAGGCTCTGAGGTCACGGCGGTACGGCAGTGGCAGGCGCTGCCACAGCGCCGCTTCGTCGGGGCCAGTCTCCTCAAAGAAATCCAGATAGTCGCTTTCGCTGACCAGCAGGTCGACCTGGTGCGCGGCATTGTAGGCGTCGATCTGAGCGCGCAGGGGCGCGCCCAGCCACTCGCTTTCAAGGCGCAAGGCATCGGCGACGGGCCGGGGGACAGCGAAGTTTGCGGGCAGGTGCTGAAACTGGTTGGAGGCCAGGTCCAGCACGAACGGTTCGCTGATCTGGTCCAGGCCTTGCGGCAGCTCGACGAGGCTGCAACCGGTTAGGAACAGGGTTTTCAGTTGCGCAAGATTACGCAGGTCCGGTGCGCTGATCAGCGGGTTGTCCGACAGGTCCAGCTGCACCAGCCGCGTGTAGCGATCCAGTGTTTGCTGGGCATTGGCATCCCAGGTAATCCGGTTGCTGTCCAGGTCCAGCCAGTGCAGTTGCCACGGCTGGGGCAGGCGCGGTACACGGTCGAAGCGGCAATCCGACAGCATCAGGCGCCTGAGGTTGGGGAAGCGCTGCGTGAACGCTGCCGGCAAGTGGCTCAACTCGTTGTTATAAGTGAGCGAAAGGTGCTCGACATGGGCGAAATCATCCGGCAACGCCAGGCTCGCAAGGTCCTCGTCGTTCAGCCCCAGGCCGGAAAGCTCGAGGCTATACATGCGCCCCGTGGCGGCAAACGGCAGGGTTGAAAGGCGCCGCCAGGCGTTGACCAAAGGGCGTACCGCTGGCTGGCGCTGCGCTGCGCGCGCAGGGTCTGCCTGCACCCAGCGTTGCAGGTCGGCACGCAGGTCCTGCAGGCGCTGGTGCAGATCGCGCAGGCGTTGGGTGGTCGAGCTCAGGTCGTCGGCGAAAGGCTCTTCGTCGTCATGGCCCAGCCAGGCCTGGATTTCGGCATCGCTGGCATTGGGATAGATCCGCCGATAAGCGCCTTCTACCGAGCCGGTTTGCCGGGGCTGAGGCGCAAGCGGCTCCAGCGGGCGACCGCCGCGCAAGCCAGCCGTTGGCCTGGGCCGCACGGCCCGCGGGCCCCATAGGCGCTGTGGCAGGGTCTGGCGGTGTTCGGCAACCCAGCCCAGCAGGTGCTGGCGTAAGGCATTACCGTCGGCTGCCGTACCCAGGGATTGCCGGGCATGCGCTGGCAGCGCCTGCGCCACTGCACGGCAAAGGTCCCGATCCCGTTTTGCCGGGGCAGGCCGTTGACCCAGGTCAGCTTCGTAGCCTTCGGCCGACTTGATTACCCGGCTTTGCAGGCTGGCGTGCTCAGTGCCAACCCGTGCCAGCAGCGGCCCTTGAGGGCTTGCCGCGCGCAGTTGCAGGCCCAGGTCGCGGGGCCAGCCTGGCAGAGCGTCGAGTGCACTGAACACCAACCGTTCACTGTCGTCGCTGGCAAATGCCGGTTGCACCACACCCTCGAGGGCACGGACCAGCGGCAATTCACTGTCCAGCTGTTGCAGCTGCATGCCAAACCACGCAGGGAGCTTGCCATGCGCTTGCCAGGCAGCGGTGTCGGCGGCGTTCAAACGCATCAGCATGCGCCGGGCCAGGGGGGACGTTAGCCTTGGGTAGGTGTCGAGTAGCTGCTGCACCGCTGGCGCTACCGCGCCATTGCCCTCGTACAGTTGCTGGAACAGCCCTGGCGGTGCGCTGTCGCCAAGGGCCTGCACCGCGGCTTGCGCATTCAGGCGTTGCAGGGTGTCGAGCAGCAGCGGGGGCGGTGGCAGCCCTTCGACATGCACCTGGCGCAGCTGCTCGTTGTCGATGCCGCAGATGCGGCCGGCTTGTTCGACCTGCGCTGGGGTGAAGGCGGCGTAGGCCTCGCCCAGGCGGCGTACGCTTGTCTCTAACGACCAGTCGCCGGGTTGCTCGTGCTCACCGCGCCAGGCGCCTTGAGTGTTGTGCTCCAGTGGCGGCTGCCAGGCTTCGGCTGCTTGTGGATGAACGATGCGCCATTGTTGCCGGGCGTCATCGAAGCGTTGTTCGTAGAGGTGGCGGTCCATCCGGATGAACAGGCGCCCCTCATGCAGGTACTGGCCCTGGGCATTGGCATGCACGTCGGCCGGAAGTTGCACGTCACTGCGGTAAGGTGCCAGGTCCTGGTTCCAAAGCCGGTAGCGGCCATCATCGCTGCGCACCTCCTGCAAGTTGTTCATCAAAGGGCTGCCGAACAGTTTGGGCAGCACCTGGCCCGCCGCCACGAAGCCACCGAGCAGGGCCAGGTTAAGGCCGATCGCTTCGAGGTGCCGCAGGGCCAGCTGGCGGTCGCCTGCTTGCCAGTCCTCGTAGCCTTCCACCACTTCCCCCAGCAGCTGGCAGGCGGTCACTGCCAGCATCAAGGTGCCGACACCGGGCACGAAGAATGCGGCGGCATTGAGCGCGTCCCAGCCCAGGTTTTCCCACGCTTCGAGCCGCCTGGCTCTGGCGCTGGCGTCCGCGGCTGCGGTGGGCACCGCAAGCAGGCTGGCTTCATGCTTGAGGCGCAGCAGATACTGGTCATGGCAGTAGCCGAACGGTTCGCTCGTGATCGCCTGGCGGGTCAGGCGCAGGTCAGCCTGCGCTGCGCGTGGCCATGGGCGGTCGAAGGCGGTATTGCCGGCCGCATCCAGGTTCTGCTGCAGCACGTCGAAGAAGTGCGCCTGTTCATCCTGCTGGATATAGGCGGCGAATGCCTGACGTTCAGCGGGTTCCACAAGCAGGGTTGCCAGTGTGGCGTGCACCGCCGCCAGGTCACTGCACAGGTGCAGGGCCGGTTCGTGGCCCGGCATATGCAGTACCAGCCCGTGCGCGCCGGCATCGATCAGCATGACCTCGTGCAGGGGGATGCCAAACAGCGCCAGCTGCCAACATTGCACGGGGTGACCTTGTTGCAGCCGCTGCACTTCGTCCCGCGAGGCCCCGTCCAGCTGGTGCCGCAGGTAGGCCAGGTCGGCGGCCAGGCGCAAGCGTGCTTGTTGTAAACGCACAGCCAGTGCCCGGGTTTCGGGCCGGGCCAGGTGCTGGTCCAGGTGGGTCTGGTAGGCGCCGCCCAGGTCCAGCTCCCGGCACAGCGCCGCGAATGCCTGGGGGGCCAGAGGCAGGGGCTTCACCTGGTAGCGCTCGGACCGCAGGGTGAAGTGTGCTGCGGGCGTTTGCATGCCAATCGGTACCGAGCCGGGTACTTCAACTGCAAAAACCTGGATATCACCACTTCTGGCGATGGCACTCTCGGGTGTGAACGTTTCATCATCGGCGAAGTTCTGCAGGGCAGCCTGGAGCAGGTTATCGCGACGATGGCTGGAAAGATGGCACAGCCCCAGCCAATGCCAATCGTGCTCGACCCGCAATAGTTGAGTATCGAGCAAGGGCGTATCCAGCCCGTGTTCTGCCAGGCGGCCGTGTAGCAGCGGTTCGGCAAACTCACTGATCTGCTTGAGCCCATTGAGCGCCTTTGCCAACGCCGCTTGCGCATGCAGCAACTGGTTATGGCTGGCGAAAACCGCCTCGCGCAGGTCGGGTGCGGCATTGTTGAACTCGTCCTGCAACTGCCACGGGGCAAGTTGACTGGCCTGTAGAAAGCCCCATTGCCCAGGGGTGGCACGACGCGCCCAATGCGGCAGTTGTGCCGCGAGCAGGGCGTGGTGGGGATTGTTGCCTATCATGATGATGCACCTCTTTATGCAAAGAAGGCATCAAACGCCAGTTATCGATAGCGAAGTGGTAACAGGTTACCGTGACGTCGGCACGCTTATAGCAATTTGTTGCCAATAAACGCAGTGGCGGCAGGAAATTTGGCGCCAGAATAATTCAGACAAATACCAGCCAAGTGCCACTTGCCAAAGTGATTTGGGCCACCTTAAATTGTTACTGAATGTGAAGTTTATTTACGGTGTCACCGTTCAATATCAATGCGTTAAGTGTTTTTCGCTGTTTATCTGTTGTTCCGATACACCCCTGGCACTTCAATGGACGTGGAAGCAGAAATGAAAGCGACCTTGACCGCAGCGGCGCGGAAACTCATATCGCCCTCCACCCGTTACGAAATCAGACAGTTGGGTAGCCAAGTGCGTGAGGTCATGGCGCGCGCCTGTTTGTGGCGCTGGGAAGTTGCCAGGTTTCGGCTGCAACAGGAAAGCCCTTACGAGATCCTTTACATCGGCCGCAAGCACCAACGGGAAATGGCCAAGCTGCTGATTGGCGGCAAGGGGCAGGGCAGTGCAGCGATCGTGGAAAGCGCCAGTGCCAGCGCACCTGCCGACCATGTAGTGCTGATCAGCGAAATGCCCACTACCGGCGCGCTGTCGGTGCCGCACTATCTGAGCGCCGTGGTGCCACTGGGGCGCCCCCTGGAAGACATCACCGCGCGTTACGACAGTGAATTGCGGCGCAGCATTCGCAAGAACCGCCCGCTTTATCAGATGCGTCAGGCACTTGCCGATGACGAGATTGCCATGGCCGACCGTGAGCTGTTGCGGCCGTACGCGACTGCCAGGCAAGGCATTCATGCGGCGCAGTTTCCCACCGACGAAGTGTTCCGCATTGCCCAGAGTGTCGGGCGGCTCGACCTGATCACCTGCGGCGATGAGGTTATCGGCTGCCACCTTGGCTGCGAAGTGGTGCGCGATGGCAAGCGTTACTGGAGCACCTTGCGCTTCGGCTATTGCGAAGCGGTGTTTTCAGATGCCAAGAAGTTGCGCGAAGTGAACTCGATCACCACCTTCATGGCCTTGGAATGGGCACTGGAACACGGCTTCGATTATTACGACATTGGCCTGTGCCTGGCGCGCCCGGACGACGGCTTGCTGAAGTGGAAGCGGCGGCGTGGGGGCGACATCGATTCGTTGGGCAACCATGCTTACCTGTTCGTGCGGCTGCCGAAGACCGGCGCGGCGAAGTTTCTCTGGGACACGCCCATGTTTGCCATGGAAGGCGACAAACTGACCCTGCACCTGGGCCTGCCAGCAGGCCCCAGCGATGAGGAAGTTGCCAGCCGCTACCATGAGATGGTGTTCGGCGGCCTGCACAAGATCTACCTCTACGGCGACAACGCCATTGGCGAACCCTTCGTGCAAGCCTTGCGCAACCGCTACGCCAACCAGCAGTCTCCCCCCATCATGCAGCGCGTAGTGTGCAGTTGAAGGGGCGCAAGGATGCGTTGAGTCATCACTTTGCGCCTTGCGCTGAACCTTCGTCATCAAGGGGGGACGCTTCATGAGAAGCGACATCTCGCAGTTCAATGCTTCGCCGGCCGCTGCGCAACGCAGCTGGACCCTCGCTGCCTACCGCTACATCGCCCGCAAACGGCTGGGCAGAACCCCGCCGATCGACGTCAAAAGCCTTGCCAGCAAAAGTTGGGACATCGCCCCGGGCGAGACCACGGTGGCGCCACCGGCCATTTACCTGCCGGGGCAGTTGGAGCGGGTGACTGGATGGGAAGGCAAGCGGTTCTACCCCTACGTGCACCCGGCGCGCACCATGGAGGGTGGCATCAGTGCGTTGCAAGGGCCGACCCGTGGCTACCTGATCAAGGATGTCTGGCTGGTCGACGGGGCGTTGTACAAGGGTAAGGCCAGCCACTGGTTGTCGCAGAAGCCGAACACTTTCCCGCGCATTGTGGTGGACCATGAAATCGACCGCGCTGCCATCTACTGCACGCAGAATGGCAACTCGTGGTTCGGCACCTGGCTGATGGAGGATTGCCCCACGTATGCGCTGGCCTGCAACGAGGGTGTGCCGGTGACTACGGCACCGTCGGCCAGGTACCCGTTGTTCACCCAGGCGCCGGCCTACGAAGCCTGGTTGGACATGCAGCCGCTGCGCCTGCGCAGCGCGTTTTTCCGGGAGCTGGTGCTGTTCGACGATCAGAGCAACAACCGCAGCCGGCATGCCCGCTACCGTGCCATGGGCGACAAGCTGTTGGCGCATGTCGCCCATGCGCCGCACCCGGGTGTGTTCCTGCTGCGCGGCGGTGATGGTGACCTGCGCCTGCTGCGCAACGAGCTGGCGCTTGCCGAGCACCTGCGGGTTACTCGGGGTTTTCGCATCGTCAACCCGCTCAAGTCGGATGTGCCGAGCATCATCGCCGCCTGCGCCGGGGCCAAGGTGGTGATTGGCGTGGAGGGTAGCCAACTGGTGCATGGCGTTAATGTGCTGCAGCCCGGCGGCTGCCTGCTGACGCTGCAGCCGCCGAACCGCTTCGTCAGCTACTACAAGTACCTGACCGACCGTGATCATCACCACTTCGGCTTCGTGGTCGGTCTGCCGGAGGGCGACGGGTTCAGGGTCGATATCGGTGAAGTGGAACGCACCCTGGACCTGTTCCCGCAATAACTGTGTAGTATCCAGGCACACGGCAACTGGGGATGGCAATGATCGAGGTATCACGGTTCTGGCGCGACCCTGCGCTACCCTTTGTCGAGGCCCGCAAGGTAGGTGACGGGCGCCAGGTGTGCTACGCCGCGCACTCCCACGAAAGTTTTTCCATTGGGGTGATCACCGGTGGGCGTAGCACTTACCTCAATGGCGATCAGCGCCATGAGGTTGCGGCGGGCACTACCGTCCTGATGAACCCTGGGGTCGTGCATACCTGCAACCCGATTGCAGGGGAGCCGTGGTCCTACCTGATGCTGTTCGTCGACTGGCCGTGGCTGCAAGCGCTGGGGTTCACCTTGCCGGTGCAGCCACTCAGCGCCTCTGCCGTGCTGTACCAACGGCTGTTGCAGGCTTTTGCCGAGCTGTTCGATGCCACTGTGCCGGACCGCGAGGCGCGCCTGGTCGCGCTGTTCCGCGAATTGCCCGCCCTGCTGCAGGGCAGTGCGCAGGTCGCCGAAGTGCGTAACCCACGGCTGGAGGCCGCAGCCGCGTTCATCCGTGCCCATCGCTGCGATGCACTGCGGCTTGAGGATATCTGTGCTGCCTGTGGCCTTTCGCGTTCCTACCTGATCCGGGCGTTTGGCCAGCACTTCGGGCTGACCCCCCACGGCTATCTGCTTGACCAGCGCGTGCAACTGGCGCGGGCGCAGCTGCGCCAAGGGCGGGCTATCGCCGAGGTGGCACAAGCAGTCGGTTTCGCCGACCAGGCGCACTTGCAGCGCGCCTTCAAGCAGCACCTGGCGGCAACACCGGGGCATTACCGCAATGCTGGCGCCCGCGCGTGCACGCCTGCATAGGCCAGCGTCTGCCGCCAAAGGCGGGCCGGGCCGGCCTCAGATCACCAGGTAAAGCGCACTGCCGCACAGCAGCACGGCCAACCCTCGGTTGAGCAGGCGCATATGCCGCGGGTTGCCCAGGTACTGGCGGATAACGCTCCCAGCCCAGGCCCAGCACGCTACCGAAACGAAACAGATTGGCCCGTAGATCCAGGTGAACAGCCACAGCAGATGCTGCTCGCCGCTCGTGTAGGCGCCAACCCCGGCCACCGCTGCCAACCAGGCTTTGGGGTTGAGCCACTGCATGGCGGCGCCATGCCAGGCCGACGGTGCCTGCTCGGAGTGTGTGCTGCCCAGCTCGCCGCTGTCACTGGCCAGTTTCCATGCCATGTACAGCAGGAACGCCACACCGCCCCAGTGCAACAGCAGGCCCAGCACCGGCCAGCGCACCAGCAGTTGGTGAAGGCCCAGGCCGACCAGCACCAGCAACACACAGAAGCCCAGCGTGGCGCCGGTCACATGGCCCAGGCTGGCCCGCAGGCCATGGCGGGCACCGCTGCCGAGCGCGACGATATTGACCGGACCGGGGGAGATGGAAGCCGCCAGTGCGAAGGCGGCCATGGAGAGGGACAAGCTCATGAAGGAGATCCATTTTGTTGTGAGGCGGCTATGCTGGCCGGTCGCGGGGTGGGGTGTATTGAACAAAAGTACCCGCACCAGGCGACCCGTCGAAATGTGCGCCCAGCGGCCGGCCTCATTCCGCCCGCCGGCCTGTTACAGGTTTTGTAATAGTTTTACGCTGTCGGACAATCCTGATGTCCTTGTAGCATCATTCTCCCTAATTGTTATCAAGGTCCATATGAGCACCTTCGCGGAGCCCCCCAGTTCGTGGCCGTCCTGGCCAAACCTTCCCCGTCCTCGTGACGCTGCCCTGGTGAGTACCCGCTAATGGAATGGCTAGCCGATCCTACGGCCTGGCTAGGCCTGTTGACGCTTATCGTCCTCGAGCTGGTGCTGGGTATCGACAACCTGGTGTTCATCGCCATCCTGGCGGACAAGCTGCCCCCGCAGCAACGCGACCGTGCCCGGGTCATTGGCTTGAGCCTGGCGCTGATCATGCGTCTGGGCCTGCTGGCCAGCATTTCCTGGATGGTCACCCTCACGGCACCGCTGTTCGAGGTGTTCGGCAAGAGCTTCTCTGGCCGTGACCTGATCATGCTGTTCGGTGGTGTGTTCCTGTTGTTCAAGGCCACCATGGAGTTGCATGAACGCCTTGAAGGGCATGTGACCCAAGCCAGCGGCACACTGCGTCATGCTGCGTTTTGGCCCATCGTTGCGCAAATCGTGGTGCTGGATGCGGTGTTCTCGCTGGACGCCGTGATCACTGCGGTAGGGATGGTCGAGCATCTGTCGGTGATGATGATCGCGGTGATCTTCTCGATCGGCATCATGATCGTTGCCAGTAAGCCGCTGACCCGCTTCGTCAATGCCCACCCCACGGTAATCATGCTGTGCCTGGGCTTCCTGATGATGATCGGTTTCAGCCTGACCGCCGAAGGCCTGGGCTTCCACATACCCAAAGGCTATCTGTACGCGGCCATTGGCTTCTCGATCCTGATCGAACTGTTCAACCAGCTGGCCCGTGCCCGGCGCAAGCGCAGCCTGCAGCAGCATAAGCCGCTACGTGAGCGCACTGCGCATGCCGTGCTGCGCCTGCTGGGCGGCCGTCGCGTCGAAGCTGACGAGGTGGGCGAGGAAATCGCCGACCTGGTCGAGGGTGGCGAAGAACAGGTGCTGTTCGACCGGCGCGAGCGGGTGATGATCAGCGGCGTGCTGAACCTGGCCGAGCGGCCGATTCGCACGGTGATGACCGCGCGTACCGAGGTCGACGTGATTGACCTGGCGCAGCCGCCCGAGGCCATTGCCCAGGCCCTGGCCAACTCGCCGTATTCGCGCCTGCCGCTGATACGCGGCGGCCGAATCGACGAGCCTTTGGGCTTCGTGCACAAGAAAGAGCTGTTCAAGGAGCTGCTGTCGGGTAACCAGCCCGACTTGGAAGGCATGGCCCGGGTACCGCTGAACCTGCTGGAAAGCTTCAGTATCCTCAACGCCCTGGAGCAGATGCGCGACCAGTCCACGCACATTGCCTTCGTGGTCAACGAGTTCGGTGACTTCACTGGCCTGCTGACCATGACCGACATCCTGGAGTCGATTGCTGGCGAACTGCCGGATGCCAGCGAGGTTGACGGCCCTGGCATCGTGCAGGAAGGTGAGGGTTTCGTGGTCAGTGGTGCCTTGAACCTCAGCCAGGTGCAGGCGCGTACCGGCTTCAGCGCCCGGGCCACCGAGGACTATCAGACCCTCGCCGGGCTGGTGATGAGCCTGCTCGACCGCCTGCCAATGGTGGGTGATCAGCTGCGTTGCAATGGCTGGACGCTGACCGTGGAGGCGATCGAAGAACGGCGGGTAAGGCAGGTGCGCCTTACACCGAACGGCGACGTTGACGCAGCAGGTGCTTGAAACCTTCGAGCACCAGCACAAGCACGGCGGCCCAGATCGGCAGGTATGTCAACCACTGGTCTGGGCCGATGGTTTCGCCCAGCAGCAACGCCACGCCCACCAGCAGCACGGGTTCGACGTAGCTGAGCAGGCCGAACAGGCTGAACGGCAGCAAGCGGCTGGCCAGCACGTAGGCGATCAGGGCGCAGGCGCTGATCGCCCCCAGCAGCGGAATCAGTGCGTACAACCCTGGGTGCGCCTGCAGGTCGGCGCTGGAAAGCGGCCCCTGGATCACGAAATACAGCGCCCACGGCAGCAGCAGGCACATGTCGCACCACAGGCCACCGAGGTGGTCGGTGCCGCAGCGCCGGCGCAGTACGAAGTAGACGGGGTAACCGGTCACCACCACCAGGGTTTCCCAGGCGAAACTGCCATGCTGGTAGATTTCGTGGCCCACACCCAGTGCGGCGCTGGCCACGGCCACGGCCTGCAGGCGTGACAGGCGCTCGCCATACACCAGTCGCCCGGTCAGGACCATGGCCAGTGGCAGCAGGAAGTAGCCCATCGACACTTCCAGGCTGCGCCCGTGCAGGGGCGCCCACAGGAACAGCCACAATTGCACCCCCATCAGCCACGAAGTGCCGAGCATGCCGAGCAGTAGCACCGGCGTGCGGCGCACTCGCCCCAGCAATTGGCCGACGCGTTTCCAGTCTTTGGAAACCAGCATGAACAAGGTCAGGCAGGGCAGGGTCAGCAGCGTGCGCCAGCCGAATATCTCTTCGCCATCGAGTGGCCTGAGCAACGAAGTATAGAAGTACATCACGGCGAACATGCAGGACGCCACGACGGATGAAACAATGCCTTTTGACACGAATGCCTCGAATACAGGAGTGGAGCGGTTAGGTCAGCCGCCGATGATCTCAGGGGGCGCGGCTTGCGGCAACCGCGAGGCGCCCGGGCGGGTGGCCAGCGCTTCGAGAAACTGATCTGCAGGCATGGGCCTGGCGAACAGGTAGCCTTGCTGATAGTCCACGCCATGGCGAGCCAGGTAATCGCGCTGCGTTTCGGTTTCCACACCTTCGGCGACAATGCCCAGGCCCAGTTTGGCTGACAGCTCGATGATGGTTTCCAGGATATGCACCGACAGCGCATCGGCACCGATCATGGCCACGAAGCGCTGGTCAATCTTCAGGTAATCGACCTTGAACTGAAGCAGGTAGTTGAGGCTGGACTGGCCGGTACCAAAATCGTCGAGTGCGATCTTCACCCCCATGGCATCGAGCTTCTCGAACAGTTCAAGCGCCACGGGGGTGGGTTCGATGAGCTTGCGCTCGGTCAGCTCCAAGGTCAGTACTACCCGGCCTGGGGGGAAGTGCTGCAGGAACGTCCGGCAGTCCTCCAGCAAGGTCAGGTCGCGGCAGTGGTCGGCCGTGATGTTGATGCCCACGTGGAAGCCGTCCTCCAGCAACGTCGCATAGGGCGCCAGCGCTTGCGCAGTGTGCATCATCAGTGCCCGGGTCATGGCCACGATCTGCCCGCTGTGCTCCGCATAGGGGATGAACAGGTCGGGGCGTACCAGCCCCTCTTGAGGGTGGTTCCAGCGCATCAACACTTCGACGCCGGCCCAGCGGTAATCTCCCTTGCGCACCACCGGCTGGAAGTACGGCAGGAATTCGTCGGCCTCCAGCGCCCGCCTCAGCTCGGCGCGGGGTGAGTTGGCACGGCGCACCTGCCAGTGGCATACCAGGCCGGCGACCACGCCCAGGACCAGCAGCATGCCGAGCAGGGCCGGGTAATGGCTGCGCCACAGCCGGCTTTGCTCGGCGGCGCTGTACCCGCCCTGTACGCTTAGCGGATAACGCGTGGAGGCCAGCAGCACATTGGCGTGGTCAGCGACCGGTGGCTGGCCATGGTGCACGATGCCGTCCTTGCCCATCCAGGCGTCGCCGACGCGAATGTACAACGCTTCGTCGGCGCCTATCAAACGCAGCGCCGTCAGCAGGTGATCGCCGTCGACCGTGCTGATTGCGCCGTGGTCCCCTTGGCTGGCCCTGTACACCAACAGTGGGTGGCCGGGGGTGACCGAGTTGCCATCCATCAGCCACAGTTTGCCATCGACATAGTCAGCGGGGTTGACTGGCTCATCGAATGCGCCGAACAGCGACGTGCAATAAATGCTGTTGTGCCTGAACAGGTTGGTGGAGCGCACGAAGGCGTTGCGCGTGACCTGGGTACGCAGCAGCAACTGGGCTTGCTCGCAGGGAACGTCGGTGTGCGCCAGCAAGCTGTCGGCGGCGCTCGACAGGTTGTCAAGGATATGTTCGATATGGCCGAGCACGTGCCGCGTGGTGGCGTGGCTGCTGGCCTGCATTTCCCGTTCGATCTGCCAGCTCATGATCGCCAGGCCGCTCACTACCGGCACCATGCCGACCACCAGCGGTAGCAGGGTGCGCCAACTGAAGACGCTGCGGTGTTTGGCTGTAAGGGGCATGCTGGGTGGCTACGTTGAAGGGCTACGTTGAAGGGCTACGCTGAAGGGTCAACAGAGCATAGCCGTTAGTCGGGCAGAGGCCTTAACAAAAACGCGACAAAGGGATTTACGCAATGTAGAATCGGTTTACGAATAAAACAATAAGGTCCTTCAGTGCCGAAGGATCAAGCCCGCCGAGAATGGGTCCATATGACATACCATGGGTTCAAGCTGATCATAGGTGACTTCCTCGCCCGTAGCGTGCGAGGGATCCCGTGCTCCCCGCCATTTCTGTTCCGCATCCCACGCAATCATTAATTTTTAGCTGCAGATGAGGACACGAACATGGCAGATATCTTTGAAAATCCAATGGGCCTGATGGGCTTCGAATTCATCGAACTGGCGGCCCCGGCCCCAGGCGTGCTGGAGCCGGTATTCCAGATGCTGGGCTTCACCAAGGTCGCGACTCACCGTTCCAAGAATGTGCACCTGTATCGGCAGGGTGGCATAAACCTGATTCTGAACAACGAACCTAAAAGCATCGCGTCGTATTTTGCCGCGGAACATGGCCCATCGGTATGTGGCATGGCCTTCCGTGTGCGCAATGCCCATGAGGCTTATGCCCGTGCGCTGGAACTGGGCGCGCAGCCGGTAGAAATCGAAACCGGCCCGATGGAACTGCGCCTGCCGGCGATCAAGGGCATTGGCGGTGCGCCACTGTACTTGATCGACCGTTTCGAGGAAGGTAGCTCGATCTACGACATCGACTTCAACTTCATCGAGGGTGTCGACCGCCACCCGGTCGGTGCCGGCCTCAAGATCATCGACCACCTCACCCACAACGTTTACCGTGGGCGCATGGCCTACTGGGCGGGCTTCTACGAGAAGCTGTTCAACTTCCGTGAAATTCGCTACTTCGACATCAAGGGTGAGTACACCGGCCTGACCTCCAAGGCGATGACCGCCCCGGATGGCATGATCCGCATTCCGCTCAACGAAGAGTCGTCCAAGGGCGCCGGGCAGATCGAGGAGTTCCTGATGCAGTTCAACGGTGAGGGCATCCAGCATGTTGCCTTCCTGACCGATGACCTGCTCAAGACCTGGGACGCGCTGAAGGGGTTCGGCATGCGCTTCATGACGGCGCCGCCACAAACCTATTACGAAATGCTCGAAGAGCGCCTGCCCGGCCATGGCGAGCCGGTTGATCAGTTGCAGGCGCGGGGTATCCTGCTCGACGGCGCCTCGCAGCCGGAAGACAAGCGCCTGCTGCTACAGATCTTCTCGGAAACCCTGCTCGGGCCGGTGTTCTTCGAGTTCATCCAGCGTAAAGGCGACGACGGCTTTGGTGAAGGTAACTTCAAGGCCCTGTTCGAATCCATCGAGCGTGACCAGGTGCGTCGCGGCGTGCTGAGCACCGACTGATACGCTGGTGGTAGCGCCGCCGTCATGTCCCTTCGGCGGCGCGGCCACGCCTGTTGGCGCGCCCTTTCATCAGCGCCAGGAAAACCACCGAGGCGGTCAGAACCCCCACCAGCATCAGGGAGGGCAGGGTCTGGCGCATCGACTGGCGAATCTCCCGCGCGGTGAAGCCTTCGGCATAGCCGCCTACGACCCGGTATCCATATTTCTGCGAAAGCATGCTGGTCGAAAACTCGTCCTGCGAGGGGCGGGCGCCGGCGCGGCTGTCGCCGCCACTCCACAGGTAGCGGTCGTCGAATTCCAGCAGCAGCGTCAACCCGTCCTGGAAAGCGTCCAGCTCGCTGCGAAGCTGCGAGGCATATGCCGTGACGATGACCCCCTGGTTATTGTCGGCCGTATACAGGTTTACCAGCAGTTTGCGGCGGGTGTCGGCGAGCCCATAGGAAATCTCGACCTGGCGGCCAGATGTGGCAAATGCGGTCAAATCCTCCAGCGGGTCCGGCGTAGTACTGCAATAGGCCTGCTCGTCCTTTACCAGCGTGAGTGACCTGAGCATGGACAGGCTGGTGACTTGATCCTGCAAAGTGTTCATGGCGCTCGCACAAGGCTGCCCGGCCAGCGGTAGTGAACGCAACGCAGTTTCCTGCATGCGGTTGAATGCCTGATCGACACTGTAAACCGCTTCCTTCACGGAAATAGTCGCGTTTTCCGCAAGTTTCGTTTGCAGTTGCAGGATCATCACCAGCAACCCGGAAACCACGGGCACCAGCCCCACCACGATGAGCAACAGCAACTCCAGCATGCTACGCCCGGCGTTGACGATGTACGACATAGACCTATTGCGCTCCGCTGCAACGCTGTTCCAGTTGAACAGCCGAGCCCAAAGCCTAGGTTTTCAACGCTCGTACGGCTGTAGGCCGAAGAAAGCGAGTGTGACAGTAATTACGCAAACCTGCGTAAGCGTTATCTGCCCGCCAGCTGGACCAGCACCTTGTCGGCCAGCAACGCTGTTGAGGCTGGGTTCTGCCCGGTGATCAGCCGGTCATCGGCTACCACAAAAGGTTGCCAAGGATCGTCATGTTTGTTGTAACGACCGCCACGGGCGCGCAGCTCGTTCTCCGTCAGGAACGGTACTACCTTGTCCAGCTCGACCAGTTTCTCTTCCGTGTTGGAAAAACCCGTCACCTGACGGTCTTTCAAAAGCAGGCTGTTGTCGCTCAGCTTGACGTTGAGCAAGCCGACCACGCCATGGCACACCGCCGCCACCACGCCGCCGTTCTCGTATATTTGGCGCGCCAGCGCCTGGAGCGGCTGGTTGTCGGGAAAGTCGTACATTACGCCATGCCCGCCGGTGTAATAGATGGCGCTGTACTCGCCGACGACTACTTGCCCAGGGCTCAGCGTGCGGCCCAGGCGTGTCATGAAAGACTTGTTGTCATACCACTGCCAGTCCAGGTCCGGTGCCATCTGCAGACTATGTGGGTCAACCGGGACATAACCGCCCAGGGGGCTGACATAATCGAGGCTATAGCCGGCATCTTCGGCCTTGGCGGCAAAGTGCACGGCTTCACCCAGCCATAGCCCTGTCGCCCGCTTCAGAGCCGGGTACTTGGCGGTGTTGGTTAGCACTACCAGCATTTTTTTGCTCATGACCATACTCCCGTGGGCAGCCAGGGTGGGCCGACGCTCCCTGGCCCGAGGGAAAACCTAATGAGCATAGCTGCCACCTTGAAGTCCGCCATGGTGGGCAGTACGTGCTGTGCTAACTTCAATAGCATTACCCAGAGCCCCTTGGCTATGCTGGAGCCATGACATTGGTCGCCAAAAAATCATCACTTGGCCTTGAGCCACAGATCAGCCTTCATCCGCCTGCTGCCGCAGCCCGCAGGCCGATGGACGACCGGATCGTGCAACTGGACTGGAGCCGCACCTCGCTAGGGCCGCTGCCGCGCTGGCCGGCTTCGTTGCGCATTGCTGTCGATATGATGCACCTGTCGCCGTTCCCCTGTGCCGTGGTCTGGGGGCCAGACCTGACGGTGGTGCACAATGATGCCTACCGTGCATTGCGCGGCGGCGCTGCCGATGGGCTCGGCCAGGCGTTCGATACGCTGTGGCGCGAAGCCTGGCCGGCAGTCGGCCCTTGGGTTTTCAAGGCCTTGGAAGGGCAGTCGAGCTTTGTCGAGGACCCTCCCTTGCGCATCGGCAGTGACGCGCGCGGCGAGCCCCTCTGGTGCGCGTTCGGTTACGCGCCCCTGCACGATGAGCAAGGCGAGGTCGCGGGCTTTCTGCATACGGTGATCGAAACCACTGCCAGCGTCGAGGCCCACCGGCATTGGCGCGAGCAGGCGCAAGACTTCGAGCGGCAGGTCGAGCGCCATGTGCTGGAGCGCGAGCAGATCTGGCAGATGTCTCGGGATGCGATGATGATGGTTACCCCGGAGCTGAAGGTGCACGCCGCCAACCCCGCCTGGCACCGGGTGCTGGGTTGGGACGAGCAACAGATCCAGGGGTTGTCGGTACTGGAGCTGGTGCATCCGGCAGACCGGACCGAGGTGCAGGTGGTTGTGTCCGCGCTATTGCAAGCCAGCAGCGCCGATCAGATCGAGACCCGCTTGCGGCACCGCGAGGGGCATTACCAGACCTTTCGCTGGAGCGCGCGCTTCGATGGGCGCTTGCTGACTGTCGTTGGCCAGAATATCAGCGAGGACCGCGAAGAGGCCGCGCGCCAGTCTGAAGCGCTGATGCGCAACACTGAACGCATGGAAGTCGTGGGGCAACTGGCCGGGGGCATGGGCCATGAGTTGAATAACCTGCTTTCTGGTATCGGCGGCAGCCTTGAGCTGCTCCAGCGCCGCCTTCAGGAGGGGCGCCCGGAGCGGATCGGTACTTATGTGGATGTTGCGCGCGATTCGGTGATGCGGGCCATGGAGCTGACCCACCGTTTGCTGGCCTTTTCCCGCCATCAACCCTTGGCGCCAAAGCCGCTGGATTTCAACCGGCAGCTGCGCCTGTGCGAGCCGCTTTTGCGCAGGACCCTGGGTGCAGAATTGTGTCTGCACTGGCAACTGGACGTCGCCCCGTGGGTGGTCAACCTGGATGTCGCCCAGCTCGAGAATGCATTGATCAACCTGTGTGCTAACGCCCGCGAGGCGTGCCTGGAACGTGGCAATGTCACGATCCGCAGCGTCAACGAACGCTTGACCGCCGCTTTCCCGGACGAAAACGGGCTACCACCAGGCGACTATGTGGCCTTGCATGTGGAGGACGACGGCCACGGCATGTCGGCTGCGGAAATCGCCAAGGCGTTCGAGCCGTTTTTCACCACCAAGCCCATCGGCCGTGGCTCCGGCCTGGGGCTGTCGATGGTCTACGGCTTTGTCGGCCAGTCGGGGGGCTATGCGTGGATCGAGTCGGCGCCGAACCAGGGGACCAAGGTGTCGATGCTGTTCCCCAGAACGTTCGAACCGCTTCCTGATGAGTGCAAACCGGTGCAAAGGCCGCAACGCATGGCCCAGGGCGAGCGGCTGCTGCTGGTGGATGACGAGCTCAATTTGCGCGCGGTGATGCGCGAATACCTGGTTGAGCGCGGTTTCCAGGTGGTTGACGCAAGCGACGCCAACACCGCATTGGAGCGGTTTCGCCATGACGGTCCGTTCGACCTGGTGATCACCGATATCGGTTTGCCGGGCGGCTTCAGCGGGCGCCAGGTGGCCAAGGCCATGCGCATGCAACTGCCACAGCAGAACATCCTGTTCATCACGGGCTATGCGGGGCAACCGGTGGAGCCCCAGTTGCTCGAACAGCCTGGCACAGCGTTGATGAACAAGCCGTTTTCGCTGGCAGACCTGGCAGACCAGGCGTTGCGCATGCTCGAACAGTGAGCCCCTCAGGGTTGGCCAAGGATCATGGCCACCTGTTCCTGCAGCTGTCGCAGTTCGAATGGCTTGCAGATCAGGTGCATATCGCACCCCAGAAAGCCCTCGCGCGCCATCGCGGTTTCCGCATAGCCGGTAATGAACAGCACCGGTAACCGGGGGCGCAAGCTACGTGCAATCTCCGCCAGTTGCCGACCGTTCATGCCGGGTAAACCTACGTCGCTGATCAGCAGGTCGATGGGTTGCGAGGCGCGTAGCACCTCAAGCCCCTCCTCGGCGTTGGCCGCACTCAGGCACGTGAAGCCATTGTCACGCAGGGCCTGGCACAGCAGTTCGCGAACATGCAGGTCGTCCTCGACCAACAGCACCCGGTGGCCGTGTGTGGCTTGCGCAGGTACCAACGGTTGGGCGGGCGAGGGTGCCTGGTCGATGTGACGCGGCAGGTACAGGTCTACCCGCGTGCCCTTGCCAATTTGGCTGTGCAGGGTGACATGGCCATGGGATTGCTTGCTGAACCCGTACACCATCGACAAGCCCAGGCCGATGCCTTGGCTGGTCGCTTTGGTGCTGAAGAAGGGTTCGAATGCGTGCTCCAGTGTGCTTGGCGCCATGCCCTGGCCGTTATCGATCACGCTCAGGCGCAGGTAATCGCCGGCGGTCAGGGGGCCGTCGGCCATGGGGCTGCTGTAGACATGCTGGTTGGTTGCCTCGATCCGCAGCAGGCCACCGCTGGGCATGGCTTCACAGGCATTGAGGATCAGATTGTCGAGGGCCTCGCGCAATTGCCGGTCGTCAGCTTCCGCGTTCCACAGGCCTTTGGCGATGCTCACCTGCAGCTTTATCCCAGGCTTGAGTTGAGCCTTCAGCTGCTTGGTCTGCAACAGGGTGTGCAGGTTGACGCATCGGCTGTGCAACGACTGCCTGCATGAGAAGGCCAGTAGACGGTGGGTCAGGCGGGCGGCGCGTGACACCGCTTCGCGGCCCAGGCGCAACACACTGTCCAGGCCGTCGGCGCGGCCTTGCTTGAGGCGCCGGTCGATCAGCTCGAGACTGCCGCCAATACTGGTGAGCAGGTTGTTGAAATCGTGGGCCACGCCGCCAGCGAGTTGGCCGATAGCTTCCATCTTGCGCGCCTGGAAGCGGGCCTGGGCGTAGCGCTCCGTCGGCTCATCAGGCTGGGCGAGCCCGTTATCCAGCCGCTGCTGCAGGTTTTTAAGCTGGTCGCGGGTCAGGTATTGCCGACGCCTGTGGCGCAGCGCGGACTGGGTCATGTGCAGCAGTTGGTCGTCGCCGAAAGGGGGCACCAGCAGGGTAAGGTTGCCGACCGGGTGATTGTGCACGCGGCTGGCCGACCATGCACCCTGGGTCACCAGCACGATGGGCAGATCCGACCAGTGCGGTTGCTGGTCGATAAAGGCCTGCAGCAGGGCACTAGGGCCTGCGTTGAACACCTGCTCGGCGATGATCGCCAGGCCGGCGCCTTCTGCCAGGCGCGCATGCAGGTGCCCCAGGTCGGTGGCACACAGGCAATCGATGCCGGCCGCCGACAGCAGGTGTGAGGTTTGCGCCGCCAACGGCGGTGGGGCGAGGATCAACGCACGTTCATCCAGCGCCAACGAACTGGCCAAGGCAATTCTCCTGCAGAGTGGCCTGATAACCACTGGACCCTGGGCACAGGCTCAGGGTTCAACAGGTTTCAGGCAGGCCTAGAGGCCTTGCTGCAGGGCGGGGTCATCCGGGTTTTGCTGCTCCAGCTCGGCCAGCAGCACCTGCACGTTCTGAAGTTGGCCGGATTCTTTCCAGTACTGGATCAGCAACACCCGCGCGCGACGGTTGGCCGGTTGCTGGCTGAGCACGGTTTCCAGCTGCTTCTGCGCCGCATCAACTTGCTCCAGCGCATGCAGGGTCACCGCCAGGGTATAGCGGTAATCGACGTTGTCCGGGTCCAGTTCAACCGCGCGGGACAGTGCCAGCAAGGCGTACTCACGTTGCTGGTGGCGGATCAGCCAGCGCCCCAGCTGGTATTGCAGGAAGGCCGAGTCCGGGCTGAGGGCCAATGCCTTGCCGAGCACCTGGCGTGAGGCATCGTGCTGGCCTTGACGTTCCAGCAGGCGCACCTGGGTGGCTAGCGCGTCGAGGTTGCCTGGGGCGACGGTCAATGCACGTTGCAGGGCTACCGCAGCTTGGGTGTAGTCATTTTCGTGCATGTACAAGCGCGCCAGGTGCACTTGCGCGTCTGCTTCCTCGGGTTGTTGCGCCAGCGCTTGCTGGTATTGCTCCAGGGCCGCCTGCAGCGGGCCGAAATACAGGCCTATGTCATCCGGGGAAAGGCCAAGCAAGGCGTCCACGGCAGCGAAGCGCACGCTTTGGTCGTCATCGTCCAGCAGCGGGCCAAGCACCAGGCTGCGCTGCGCGGCAGGCAGCAGCCGGCGGATACCTGCGATGGCGGCACGGCGCACCAGTGGCTCGGCGTGTTCCAGGTCTTGCCGGGCGATTTTCAAGGCCAGTGGCGAAGGGTAGTTGGGCAGCTCGGCGTACAGGGCTGCGCGCCGGATGGCGGGCAAGTCGGTGCGTTGCAACTGCTGGTAAAGCACCCTGGCAGCGCCGGGCCGACCGTCGTGCGCCTGGCGCAGGGCCTTGGCATAGCTATGCGCCGGCAAGGCCGGCTGGGCTGGCGGGGTATCGCGCCACAGGTACCCGAACAGCGCCGATACCAGGATCAACAGCAGCACGGCGATCAGGTAGCGGTTGCGTCTGGGCATCGTGGGGTCCATGGCGGCAAGAAGGGCTGAGCTTGGGCCAGGCGATAGATAAAAGCAACGGCTTGGCTATCGCCCCTTCGGTTTCCCGGCGTTTGTTCAGCCAGCTTCAGATTCCCTTCAGATTCGTCACTGATACTTCGCTCAACCCATTCATTAGGGGGGAGTCCCATGACCCATACCCTGTGGAGCAGCCTGCTCCCACTGCCGATAGGCACCCATGCAGCGCATCACGGCTGTTTGTCCCTGCACCTGCCGGGCGACCCTGACCGGGAAGAACTCGAGCACTTCATTCATCGCTGTTTCGCTGAAGTTCACCACGCTGATGTGCACCACTACTTGCCCGAATTGTTGGCATTGCGGGATAGCCATGGGCACTTGATTGCGGCGGCGGGTCTGCGCCCGGCCAGCAGTGGGCCGTTGTTTCTCGAGCATTACCTGGACGTCCCCCTGGAAACGGCGATTTCGCGACTGACCAGCCTGCCCGTTGCGCGCGAGTGCATGGTCGAGGTCGGCAACCTGGCGTCGCTGAGCGCCGGCAGCGCACGCATCATGATTACCGCCGTGACCTGGCTGCTTGCCACCCGCGGGCTGAAGTGGGTGGCGTTCACCGGTGCCTCCACCTTGATCAACAGTTTCCAGCGCCTGGGCCTGGCACCTACAGTGCTGGCGCAGGCCGACCCGGCACGCCTGGACGAGCCCGTTGCGCAATGGGGCAGCTATTACGCCCAGCATCCGCAGGTGTACGCGGGCGAAATCGGCCAAGGCTTCGACTTGCTGCGTAGCGCTGGTGTGTTTCGCCGCCTGGGCTTTCCGGTGCTGGACGAGGAGACCGGCCATGCCGCTTGAACTTGAACGTTTCTGGCAGGCATTGCTGGCCCATGGTGATGCGCCCGCGCTGGAAGGGGCCAGTGCACGCTACACCTACAAGCAGTTGCTTGCCGAGGTGCTACAGCGTGCCGAGGCCCTGCGCCAGCGTCAGGCCGGTGTGCTGGTGCTGGGGCTGGATAACGGTCCCGAACTGCTGTTGTGGGACCTGGCCGCGCTGGTCTCGGGGCGCGCCTGCGTGACGGTGCCCACCTTCTTCAGCCCAACCCAGTTGGAGCATTGCCTGCAACAGAGCGGCGCCAGCCTGGTGCTCGGCCCGCCCGCCTGGGAGAGCTTGCTCGGGCGGCTGGGTTTCGTCGACCAGCACGGCTTCTGGTCGCGGCCAGCGCTGCCTGCGGTGGCCCTGCCTGAAGGCACCGCCAAGGTCACCTACACCTCTGGCAGTACCGGCAACCCCAAAGGCGTGTGCCTGAGCGCGCAGGCCATGTTGCGGGTCGCACACGAACTGGAACAGGCCAGCCGGCCTACGCAGCCTCGGCGCTACCTCGCTGTGCTTCCGCTGGGCGTGTTGCTGGAGAACCTGGGCGTTTACGCCGCCTTGCTGGCAGGGGCCAGTGTCATGCTGTACCCACAGGCCCAGTTGGGCATGGGGGGGGCAAGCCAGGTCGATTTCAAGCGGCTGCTCGGGGCCATCGCCTTGAGCGGCGCACAAAGCCTGATTCTGGTTCCTCAACTGCTGCTGGGGCTGGTCACTGCAATCGAGCGCGGGCTGATGGGGGTTGGCATGCTGCGTTTCGTTGCGGTGGGTGGCGCCCGTGTGGCGCCCAGCCTGCTGGCGCGGGCCGAGGCCGTAGGCTTGCCGGTATTCGAGGGCTACGGGCTGTCGGAATGTGCCTCTGTGGTGGCGCTGAACCGCCCCGGTGCGGTGCGCCCGGGCAGTGTCGGCCGGCCATTGCCGCATGTGCAGGTGCGTATCGCCGAAGACGGTGAGGTGCTGGTTGCCGGGACCCTGCTGCTTGGCTATCTGGGCGACACGCCCAGCCAAACCGCGTGGTGGGCCACCGGCGACCTGGGCTTTTTCGATGATGAAGGCTACCTGCACCTGAACGGGCGCAAGAAACACCAGTTCATCACCAGCTTCGGGCGCAACGTCAACCCTGAATGGGTAGAAGCCGAGCTGACCCAGAGCGGGGTGATCGCCCAGGCGTTCGTTCATGGCGAGGGCATGCCGCGCAACGTGGCCTTGCTCTGGCCGCTCGCCCCGGGCACCACGGACGCGGCTATCGAGCAGGCCGTGCAGCACAGTAATGCCAGTTTGCCCGACTACGCCAGGGTGCATGCCTGGCGGCGTTTGCCAGCGCCATTCTCGGTCGCCGAGCACACCCTGACCGCCAATGGCCGCCCACGCCGTGAGGCGATCCTGCAGCGTTATCAATCCTTGTTGTCCGACATTCCGTCATGAGGTCTACCATGTCATTTTTCGACACCCTGCAGCTGCAAACCAGCCACGAACGTCAGGCTTTGTTCGCGGTGCCGGTCATTCGCGAGGCGCTGGCCGGCCAGGTCAGCCGGGCCAGCTACATCGCCTTCCTCACCCAGGCCTATTACCACGTTCGCCATACCGTACCGCTGATGATGGCGTGCGGCGCGCGGCTGCCGGCGCGGCTGGAGTGGTTGCGCGGCGCGGTGTGCGAGTACATCCAGGAGGAGTACGGCCACGAGCAGTGGATCCTCAACGATATCAAGGCCTGTGGCGGGGACTGGGAGGCGGTACGCGACGGCCGGCCTGCCTTGCCTATCGAGTTGATGGTTGCCTATCTGTACGACCTTATCGCACGGGGCAACCCGGTGGGGTTGTTCGGCATGGTCAACGTGCTGGAGGGCACCAGCATCGCCCTGGCCACCCATGCTGCCGGGGCGATCCAGAGCACCCTCGGGTTGCCCAACCAGGCCTTCAGCTACCTCAGTTCCCACGGCGCGCTGGACCAGGACCACATGGTCACCTACAAAAGCCTGATGGACCGGCTGGACGACGTGGCCGACCAGCAGGCGGTGCTGCACGCCGCCAAGGTGGTGTACCAGCTGTATACCGCCATGTTCGAAGGTTTGCCACGCACTGAGCATGCCGAGGTGCAGCATGCGCTTGCATGAGTCGGTGGTGGTGCTGACCGGGGCCAGTGGCGGCATCGGCCTGGAACTGGCCGAGCAATTGTGTGCAGCCGGTGCCCGGGTCCTGGCGGTAAGCCGGCACATGGGCAAGCTGGCGGGTCTGATGAACCGCTACCCTGAGCGCCTGCGTTGGCAAACGGCCGACCTGCGTACGCCGACCGGGCGTGAACAGGTGGTCAGCCGCGCCCGTGAAATGGGCGGGGTCAATGTGCTGATCAATGCCGCCGGTGTAAACCGTTTTGCCTTGCTGGACCAGTTGGACGAGTACGCGCTGGATGAATTGCTCGACATCAACATCAAGGCGCCCCTGCAGCTGACCCGTGCCTGCCTGCCCCTGCTGCGCGAGCAACCCAAGGCGCTGGTGGTGAATGTCGGTTCCACTTACGGCTCGATCGGCTACCCCGGCTACGCCACCTACTGTGCCAGCAAGTTCGCCCTGCGCGGTTTCTCCGAGGCGTTGCGCCGTGAGTTGGCCGATACCACGGTGAATGTGCTGTATGCCGCCCCGCGGGCCACCCGCACCACCATGAACAGCAGCGCCGCGACCGCGCTCAACCAGGCGCTGAAGGTTGGCATGGACGACCCGGCTGATGTCGCCCGCGCCGTGCTCGTGGCCGTCCAGTCGGAACGCAGCGAGCTGTATCTGGGGTGGCCGGAAAAGCTCTTCGTACGCATCAACGGCATGTTGCCTGGGGTGGTCGACCGTGCCCTGCGCAAGCAATTGCCTGTCATTCGCCGCTACATTGGCGGCCATATCAAGGAGTCGAGCAAATGAAGCGACTGGCCTTCATCAGCCTGCTGGCGTTCACCCCGTTCACCTGGGCACTGGACCCAGCCGGCAACCAGCAACTCAGCGCGCTGCAACAGCGTTGGGCACAAATCCAGTACCAGACCCCCAAGGCCCAACGTGCCGATGCCTTCGAGCAGTTGTCCGGTGATGCGGCGGCATTCGTCAGGCAGCACCCCGGCACCCCCGAGCCGCTGATCTGGGAAGGCATCATCAACAGCAGCTGGGCTGGCGCCGTGGGCGGGCTCGGTGCGCTGGGCAAGGTCAAGTCAGCCAAGGCGAGCCTGGAGCAGGCCATGAAGCTGGACCCTGATGCGCTGCAGGGCTCGGCCTATACCAGCCTTGGCACGCTCTACGATCAGGTGCCGGGCTGGCCGATAGGCTTCGGTGACAGCGACAAGGCGGACCAGCTGTTGCGCGAAGCCCTCAAGATCAACCCCAACGGCATCGACAGCAACTATTTCTGGGCCGACCACTTGTACCGGCAAAAGCGCTACGCTGAAGCCACTGCTGCCTTGCACAAGGCTATGCAGGCGCCGCCGCGGCCGGGCCGTGAACTGGCGGACCAAGGCCGGCGGGCGGATATCGCGGCTTTACTCAAGGCAATCAAGGACAAACAGGACTGAACATGCGGCTACTGCTGGTTGAGGACGATACCGCACTGGGGGAGGGGATCTGCGATGGCTTGCGCCAGGAGGGTTATACGCTCGACTGGTTGCGCGACGGGCAGAATGGCATGCACGCGTTGCTGCATGAAACATTCGACCTGGCCATCCTGGACCTGGGCTTGCCGCGCCTGGATGGCATCGAGGTACTGCGGCGCGTGAGAGGCGCTGGCAATAGCTTGCCGGTACTGATCCTCACCGCGCGGGACGCTCTGGATGATCGCATCGCCGGGCTGGATGCCGGCGCTGACGACTACCTGGTCAAGCCGTTCGACCTCAACGAGCTGAAGGCCCGCTTGCGGGCTTTGCTCAGGCGCAGCGCCGGGCGTGCCAAGGTATTGATCGAGCATGCGGGGGGCATGCTCGACCCCGCTACCCAGCAGGTGCATTACAAAGGGCTGGAAGTGATATTGACCCCCAAGGAGTACCGCTTGCTGCATGAATTGCTGGCCCAGCCGGGCAAGGTGTTCACCCGCGAACGCCTGACACAGCTGCTGTATGGCTGGGATGAAGAGCCTGAGAGCAATACCCTGGAAGTGCACATCTACCACCTGCGCAAAAAGCTCTACAACGGCCTGATCCGCACGGTGCGGGGCATTGGCTACCTGGTCGAGGGCAAGGCATGACCTCGTTGCGGCGAAGGACGTTGTGGCGGGTCATGCTGCTGTTGCTGCTGGGCACAGGCCTGCTGACGCTGTACAACTACCATGACAGTCGCCATGAAATCAACGAAGTGTACGACGCCCACCTGGCGCAGAATGCCCGCCTGCTACAGGGGGTCATGAGCCTGCCGGTCCAGGGCGGCTCGCGCCAGGCCATGTACCAGGCTTTCAACGACGCCTTGGCCCAGGCCGGCCACCACCGGGTTGGCCACCCCTACGAGAGCAAGCTGGCATTCCAGGTATGGGGTGAGGGGGGCGTGTTGCTGGTGCATACACCCAGTGCCCCGCAGCTGTCGCTGCCGCCATCCGAACCCGGGTTCTACGACTTTTCCAGTGGTGACCGACAATGGCGCGGCTTCGTGTTACCGGTGCCCGAAAAGCACTGGGTCATCTGGGTGGGTGAACGCGATGATGTGCGCTACGACCTGATCGACCGGATCGTGCGCCATACCTTGTTCCCCTTCCTGCTCGGCAGCCTGGCCCTGGTGTTGCTGGTATGGGTAGCGATCGGCTGGGGGCTGCGCCCCTTGCAGAACATGGCCACGGTCATTCGCGCGCGCCACGCCGATTCACTCGAACCCTTGCGCCTGGCGCCATTGCCCTCGGAGCTGGAACCCATGCAAGCGGCCATCAACCGCCTGCTGGCGCAGATCGAAGACATGTTGCGGCGCGAGCACCGCTTCATTGCCGACGCCGCCCATGAAATGCGCACGCCGCTGGCGGTATTGCGCCTGCATGCCCAGAACGCACTCGAGGCCGCGAGCGAGGCCGAACGGCACAAGGCGCTGGGCTTTCTGATTGGCGGTGTGGACCGGCTGACCCGGGTGGTCAACCAGTTGCTGACCCTGGCCCGTGTCGAACCGCGCCTGGGCCAGCACGCCGCGGTCAAGGTCGACCTGGGTGAAGTGGTCACCGACACGATGGCCGAGCTGACCCCCTGGATACTCGACCGCGGCCTGGAGCCATCGCTGGATATCGGTGAGGGTGATCACCACCTAGGCATCGACGCCGGTGCGTTGACCATCGCGTTCCAGAACCTGGTTTCCAACGCCGTCGAGCACTCGCCCCCGGGAGGGCGCATCAGCGTACTGCTCAGGCGCCTGGAAAACCGTTTCGAGCTGATCGTGGAGGACGATGGCCCAGGTATCGAACCGGCCGACATCGCGCGCGTATTCGAGCGCTTCTACAGCCGTAACAGCCCCAACGGTGCCGGGCTGGGGCTGTCCATTGTCGCCACCATCATTGACCGCCTGGGCGGTCATGTTCACCTTGAGAACCGACCGAGCGGGGGCTTGGCGGCAACCCTGCGGCTGCCTTTGAAGTGATGCAAAAAACTGTACGTTCCGGGTGACAAACCTGTACAAGCTGCTATGTTTGTACAATATTAGTCACGGCAGCCGAGGCCAGCATGGCAGTCCCAGCCCGATTCGCATCCCTGTGTCTGTTGCTGACCGCCCTGGCCACGGCGGCTGTGGCGGACTGGCGCGTGGATGTGCCGGCCGCACAACGGCTGGGTGAAGGCGATTTCAGCTGGTGGGGCCTGCGTTTGTACAGTGCGCGGCTGTGGGCAGCTGGCCCCGTGCAGCGCTGGGATGAGCCGTTCGCGCTGGAGCTGCGATACCACCGCTCGCTGTCCAGAGACACCTTGGTCGAAGCCAGCCTTGCAGAAATGCGCAGGCTCGACGGGGGCAGCATGACGGCACAACGCAGCGCGCAATTGACCGGGCTATTGCAACAGGCATTCGTCGACGTGCACCCCGGCATGCGCATCACGGGTGTTTACCTGCCGGGCCAAGGCTGCCGGTTTTACGTTGACGGCAAACTCAGCCGCGCAATCACCGACCCTGTCTTCGCACGGGCATTCTTCGCCATCTGGCTTGGCCCGAATGCCAGGGACCCACAATTACGGCAGCGCTTGCTTGGGCTGGCCGGCACCGATGGAGAGCGGTGACATGAACGTTGGCAAAGCGCTGTTACTGGTTGGCTGCCTGCTGTTGGGCAGTTGCGGCAACGTGGGGGTCGAGCATTATGCCGGTGAGCAACCCAAGTTCGACCTGGCTGCGTTCTTCTCCCGACCGGTTCAGGCCTGGGGCATGTTCCAGAAGCGTTCCGGCGAGGTGGTCAAGCGGTTTCATGTGCGCATCGACAGCCGCCGGGAAGGTGAGCGGCTGATTCTCGACGAGCACTTCGTGTACAGCGACGGTACGCGCCAACAGCGCACTTGGACCTTGGTGCCGGATGGGCCTGGGCGCTGGCGGGGCACGGCCGGCGACGTGATCGGCGAGGCCCGCGGCGAAGTGGCGGGCAATGCGCTGCGCTGGCGCTACCGGCTGGACTTGCCGGTGGACGGCAAGCACTGGGAGGTGGACCTGGACGACTGGATGTACCTGATGGATGACGACACGCTGATCAACCGCTCGAGCATGAGCAAACTAGGTGTGGAGATCGGCCAGATCACGCTGTTCTTCCGCCGTCTGCCGGAGGCTACGCCATGAACCTGAATGCATTGGCCCAGCACGTGGATGCGGGCGAGATCGAAGAGCTTGAAGTGCTGTCGCTGGAAGGTGGCTTCTACGTTCTGCGTGCCATTACCGCAACCGGCCCGGTTACCTTGAGCGATGCGCAAGGGCAGCCTGTGCGGGTGCGCTCCACCACCGAACTGCGCGATTTGCTGGCCGACATGGCAGAGGTGCCATGCGTGCTGGTGCAGCAGTTGGTGCATGATGAAATGTGCGGGCAACGTGACGGCCCCATCGCGCCATTGCGCGTGCCGATTACCTTGGCCAGCCAGTGGTAGGCCGCCCCATGCGCCTGGGCCTGGTCCTGGGCGACCAATTATCGCTGGAGCTGCCAAGCCTTAGGGCACTGGACCCTGCTCAGGACGCTATCCTGATGGCAGAGGTGGAGGGCGAAGCGCGCTATGTGCCCCACCATCCGCAAAAGATCGTGCTCATCTTCAGCGCCATGCGCCATTTTGCCCAGGCGCTGCGCGAGCGCGGCTGGCAAGTGCACTACGTGCCGATTGATGACAGCGAAAACAGCGGCAGCATCGTTGGCGAATTGCGACGCTGGCAACAACAGCTTGGCGCGGCACAGATCGACCTGACCGAATGTGGCGAGTGGCGGCTCGAGCACGCGTTGCGCGATTCCGGGCTGCCCTTGACGTGGCACCGCGACACCCGCTTCCTGTGCTCGCGTGAGGCCTTCGCGCGCTGGGCCGAGGGTCGCCGGCAGTTGCGCATGGAGCATTTCTATCGCGGTATGCGCAAGCGGTGCGGCCTGTTGCTGGAGCCCGATGGCAGCCCTGCCGGGGGGGCTTGGAACTTCGACAGCGAAAACCGCAAGCCACTGCCTCGCAACCTGGGCGCTCCGTTCGCGGCGCGCTTCACGCCCGATGCCATTACCCTGGCGGTCATGGCGCTGGTACGCCAGCGCTTCGGCGACCATTATGGCGAGATAGACGGGTTCGAGTACCCCGTCACCCAGCAGCAGGCGGGTGAGCTGTGGCAGCATTTTCTCGACTTCGGTCTGGCCGCATTCGGTGACTATCAGGACGCCATGGCCGAAGGTGAACCTTATCTTTTCCATTCACGCATCAGCGCGGCCCTGAACATAGGCTTGCTCGATGTGCGGCAGTTGTGCGAAGACGTGCAACGGGCCTGGCGCGACGGCAGGGTGCCGCTCAACGCGGCCGAAGGTTTCATCCGCCAACTGATCGGTTGGCGTGAGTATGTGCGCGGCGTGTATTGGCTGCGCATGCCGGACTACGCCGCACTGAACCATTTCGGCAACGCCCGCGCCTTGCCCGAGTTCTACTGGACCGGCAACACCCGCATGCGCTGCATGGCGCAAGCGATAGGGCAAACGCTGCGGCTTGGGTACGCGCACCACGTGCAGCGGCTGATGGTGACCGGCAACTTTGCGCTGTTGGCAGGCATCGCGCCTGCCGCCATCTGTGAATGGTACCTGGCGGTTTACATCGACGCATTCGACTGGGTCGAACTGCCCAACACGCTTGGCATGGTGATGCATGCCGACGGTGGCTACCTGGGCTCCAAACCGTATTGCGCCAGTGGGCGCTACATCCAGCGGATGTCCGACCACTGCAAGGCCTGCAGCTATCGGGTAGACAAGGTGGTGGAAGCCGATGCCTGCCCGTTCAATGCGTTGTACTGGCATTTTCTTATCCGCCACCGTCAACGCCTGTCAGCCAACCCGCGCCTGGCAATGGTGTACCGCAACCTCGACCGCATGGCTGCCGCGCGCCGTGATGGTGTGTGGCAACGTGGCGAGCAGTTGCTCGCCGAGCTGGATGCAGGCAGGCCGCTGTGAAGAAGCAAAACCTGCCAAGCAAGGTGTGCGTGGTGTGTGGCCGGCCATTCACCTGGCGCAAGCGCTGGGCGCGTTGCTGGGACAAGGTGCATTATTGTTCCGAGCGCTGTCGCCGCTCAGCGCCACGCAGCCAGGCGCACCAGCAAGGGCAGGGCCAAGGCCCAGATCGGCACTAGAACCAGGGTGGTTGCCAAAGGCCCCAGGGGCAGCGCGACATCGGCCAGCCTGGCGCCGCCCAGATACGCCAGGGGGCCGGCAACCGCGCCGACCACGGCGCCGCGCAAAAACGGCCGACCAGCCCAAGCCAGGCTATGGCGCAAACCGCTGGCCAGCACCAACCACATCGATGCCAGCCACAAGGGTAACGGCCAGGCATGAAAATCAAATACACCAAGGCCGCCTAGCAGGCTGTCCAGCAGGCACCCAGCCATGGTCACGCGTAACAGCGCCCAAGCTTCTGCCCGCGGTTGTGTGCATGTCCATAGGTGCAGCGCCAGCCCCAAAGGCACCAGCATCAGCACCCAAGGTGTGCTGGCACCCCATACGCACAACCACCAGCCCAATTGCAGCCACAGCCCATTGGCAACCTGGCCGCGGGTAACCATCACGCCGGTACAGGCAGCGGCGCGCGACGCGCGTTCGGCGCCGCCCACAGCAGCTGCGCCACGCCAATGGCACGCTCCTCGAAACCGCCCTGGCAGTAGCACAGATAAAACTCCCACAGGCGCTGGAACGTCTCGTCATAACCCAACGCCGCGAGCGAGGCGCGCGACTGCTTCAGGTTGTCGTGCCAGTGCCGCAGCGTCAGGGCGTAGTCGACACCGAAATCCTCCAGGTGAACCAGGTTCAGCGCTGTCTGGCGGCTGGCCGTATCGACTAGCACGCTGAGCGAGGGCAGGGCGCCGCCGGGGAAAATATAGCGCTGGATGAAGTCCACCGAGCGCCGTGCCTGGGCATAGCGCTGATCGCGAATGGTGATCGCCTGGATCAGCATCAGGCCATCGGGCTTGAGCAGCGCCCCACACTGACGGAAGTACGTGGGTAGGTAGCGGTGGCCTACAGCCTCGATCATCTCGATCGACACCAGTTTATCGAATGTGCCGCGCAGGTCGCGGTAGTCCTCCTGCAGCACGGTGATCTGCCGCTCCAGCCCCAAGTCTTTGACCCGTTGCAGGGTATGGCTGTACTGGGCCTGTGACAGGGTCGTGGTAGTGACCCGGCAACCATGATGGCTGGCGGCATGGATGGCAAGGCTGCCCCAGCCAGTGCCGATTTCCAGCAGGTGGTCTTCCGGGCCCAGTTCAAGCTTCTCGCAGATGCGTTGCAGCTTGCGAAGCTGGGCTTGTTCAAGGGGTTGGTCGGGGTGCTCGAACTGGGCAGCCGAGTACATCATGGTCGGGTCCAGCAGTTGTTCGAACAATGCGTTGCCCAAGTCATAGTGGGCCAGTATGTTGCGTCGCGCACCGCGCCTGCTGTTACGGTTGAGCCGGTGCAGCAGGCGCAGGGCGGGCCGGCCCAACCGCGCCAGGCCCCCTTCGAGGGCGTCGAGCACCTCGAGGTTGGCGACAAACAGACGGGTGACCAGGGCCAGGTCGGGGCTGCGCCAGTAACCATGGATATAGCCCTCACCGGCACCGATCGAACCATTGCTCGCCAGCAGGTTCCAGGCAGCATCATCGAGAATTTCCACCTCCGCCTGCAGGGCACTGGCGGCATCACCGAAGGCCCATTGTTGCCCATGGCACAGCACACGAAGGTGGCCATGGCGCAGCTTGCCCAGTTGTGCCAGTACAGCGTTGCGCGCCAGCGCGCCCAACCAAGGGGCGATGCCTGCTGACTTGCTAACGCTCAGGGTGGGATTGGACATGATCGGAGTCCTCGCAAGGTTGGCCAAGGGCCAGGTCAGCCTGGCTGGCGGTGTGGTCGTGAATAGGCGTGCGCTTGCAGAAAAGGCGCAGGGCTTGCCAGTAGATACCCGTCAGGGTGCGCAGGCTCATCCAGGGGAAGGCCAGGATGTAGCGGTGCAAGGCGGGGCGGTCCAAGGGTTGGCGCCGTAATGCCAGGTCGGCTTCGAAGACCTTGAGACCGCTTTGCCAGTTTTCCATGTGGATGCGTACCCGGCTCTCGTCGAGGTGGAAGCGCAAGCGGTAGTCCATGTCCAGCGGCATGAACGGCGACACGTGAAAGGCCTTGTTCACCGCGAACGGCTGGGCCCGCCCGCCCTGTACGGGCAGCACATAGTGGAAGCGCTCTTGCCAAGGGGTGTTGCGTACTTCCAGCAGGATTGCCGCCAGGTGCCCATCGCGGTCGTGGCAAAAGTAGAAGCTCACCGGGTTGAAGGCCAGTCCCCAGCAACGCAGCTGGGTCAGCAGACGTACCGGCCCTTCGGGCACCTGGCCCGTGGCCCGGCCCACCAACCGCCGCGCGGCACCGGCCAGCGATTGCCCTTGGCCGGTAAAGGCCGGCAGGTAATCGGTTTCTCGGAAGCTCAGCGGCGCCAGGCGCGAGCGCCGTAACCAGCGCGACAGGGTCATCAGCCAGGCTTGCTCGTCCAGGTCCAGGTAGAACATGCCGACCCGGTAGCGGAATGCGTGCGGCCGCGGGCTCAGGCGCCGGTGGCTGAGCCAGCCCAGGCACAGACCGCTGTTCATAGCTGTTCCCCGAAGTGGCTGGCCACCTGCAGCGCGCTGTTGACGCCGTCTTCGTGAAAGCCATTGCCCCAGTAGGCCCCGCAGAAATAGCTGTGCAGACCGCCTTGCAGCTGCGCATGCCGCGCCTGTGCCGCCAGCGCCGCCAGGCTGTATTGCGGATGGGCGTAGCTGAAGCGGGCGATGATCTGGGTGGGGTCGATCAGGGCGGTCTGGTTCAGGCTCACGCAGAACGTTACCGGCGCCTGCAGGCCTTGCAGGATATTCATGTTGTAGGTCAGCGCGGCCGGTGCCTGACCGTCGCCGGCCAGGCGGTAGTTCCAACTGGCCCAGGCTTTGCGCCGGCGGGGCAGCAGGCGGGTGTCGGTGTGCAGCACCACATCATTGTCGGCGTAGCCGATGGCACCCAGTACTGCCTGCTCCTGTGTGCTCGGTGCTTGCAGCAGGGCAAGCGCCTGGTCACTGTGACAGGCGAACACCACCTTGTCGAAGCGCTCGGTGCCGGCAGCGCTGTGCAGGGTCACCCCATCCTGATCTCGGTCGACGCGGTGAACCTTGCAGTCGAGCCGCACCTGTTCGGCGAACCGCCGGCTCAGCGGGCCGATATAGCTGCGCGAACCACCTTCTACTACCCGCCATTGCGGCCGCTGATTGACCGACAGCAGGCCATGGTTGCGGCAAAAGCGCACGAAGAACTGCAACGGAAAAGCCAGCATGTCGGCCCGGGACATCGACCAGATCGCCGAGCCCATGGGCACCACGTAGTGATCGACAAAACGTTGCCCGTAGCCTTGTGCCTGAAGATAGCTGCCCAGTGTGGTGTGATCGGCTATGCGCCCTGCATCCAGATCAGCGATGGCTTGCCGGTTGAAGCGCAGGATTTCGCGCAGCATTCCCCAGAAACCCGGTGACAGCAGATTGCTGCGTTGGGCGAACAGGGTGTTCAGGCTGTGACCGTTGTATTCCAGGCCGCTGAGTGGGTCGTTTACGGAGAAGCTCATCTGCGTGGGTTGTGAGCCCACATTCAGTTGGCCCAGCAAACGAATGAAGTTCGGGTAGGTCCAGTCGTTGAACACGATGAAGCCAGTATCGATGGCATAGCGCTCGCCTGCCCAGTCCACGTCCACGGTGTGGGTGTGGCCGCCGACCCAGCTGGCGGCTTCGAACACCGTGACCGCGTGGCGACGGGAGAGCAGGTAGGCACAGGTGAGGCCGGCAATGCCGCTTCCAATAATGGCGATGCGCATGGGTCAGTCCTGTTCGTGGCGGGCCAGGCGCAGGCCCAGGGCCAGGCGCAGACGCGGGGGCAGGGCCCCGAGCACGCGCAAGCCCCAGGTGAAAAGGCCCGGGAAGTTGATTTCGAGGGGGCGCCGGGGCAAGCGCTTGGCAATATGTTGTGCCGCGCGCTCGGCAGACCACATTTGCGGCATGGGGAAGTCGTTGCGACGGGTCAACGGCGTGTCGATAAAGCCCGGGCTGACCAACGTCACGTCGATACCCTCGCGTGCCAGATCGATCCGCTGCGACTCCACCAAGTACCGCACGGCTGCCTTGGACGCCCCGTAGGCCCCGGCACGGGGCAATGCCAGCCAGGTTACCGAACTGCCGACCACCACCAGGTGCGGGCGCTTGCCTGCCCGCAGCAAGGGCAGGGCGGCGGCTAGGCAGTTGCTCACGCCCATCAGGTTGGTGCGCACCACGCGCTCGACAAGCGCTGGGTCGAAGTGGCCGGGCTCCAGGTATTCACAAGTGCCTGCATTGAACACCGCCATGTCCAGCCCCCCCCAGGCTTGCTCGATGCGGGCGGCGATCTGTGCCACTTGTGCAGGATCGGCAATGTCGCCTTCGGCCAACAGTACCTGCCCCGGGTAACGTTCGGCCAACGGCAGCAGTGCCTGGCTGCGACGACCGCCCAACGCGACTTGGTGGCCTTGTTCCAGCAGCGTTTGCGCAAGGGCTGCGCCAAGCCCGCTGCTAGCACCTGTCAACCAGCAGCGGCTCATGCCAGCCTGCCTTTGAGCCAGCGAATGGCCCCGCCCACCAGTGGAACGTGCTCATACAACAGCGCGCCGGCGTCGAAGAAATCCTGGTGAAAATGGACGCGGTCGCGCCACTGTAGAAAACTGCAGCCTTGCACCGTTATCGGTGCGCCCCGTGCCAGCCGTGGGTGACGAAACTCAAGGGTCCAGCGCAGGTATCCCTGGCCGGGTAGAACCTCGTCCGCCGCGGCAAAGGCATAGCGGATATCGCGGGCATTGGCGTACAACTGGGCGAAATAGGCCTGCAGGGCATCCAGCCCGTGAATCTGATGCAGGGGGTCGCGGAAGACAACATCTTCGCTGTACAGGGTGTTCAGTGAACCAAGGCTGTTCACGTCAAGGTGGGCAAAGCGTTCAGCGAACTGCTGCAGGTAAGCGGACATGCTCGGCTCCGGATAATCCTGTACAACACCAGATTGTTGTACAGGTATACTCGAAGCCTACGACAAAAATTGTACAAGTCAAAGTTTTTGTATAGCTATTTTCAGCTTTCGCGTTGCGCCAACTGCCGCCGCAGTTCAGCAACCTCGGCTTCCAGGGCCTTGATCCGCGCCTCGGCCTCTACCTGCCGGGAAACATCGTGTTGGATACCGATATAGTAGGTCAGTTGATCCGCCCAGTTGAATACTGGGCTGATGGACAATTCGTTCCAGAACGGGCTGCCATCCTTGCGGTAGTTGCGCAGGACTTCCCGGCAGGGCTCGCCCTTGCGAATCGCCTCGCGGATGCGGTCTACCGCTTCCTGGTCATGGTCGGCGCCCTGCAAAAAGCGGCAGTCCTGGTACAGGATGTCCCTGGCCTGGTAGCCCGTCAGCTGCTCGAAGGCTGTGTTGGCATAGATGAGGATGCTGTCTTCGCCTTCCTGCTCGGCTACGACGATGCCGTCGTTGGATTGCTCGACCATCAGTTGCAGGAGTTTTGCAGTGATCATGTAGCGCTACCTACGCAAATGTCATGTTCAGTAAGCGCAGCGTAGCCCTGTGCAGGGCTTCGCGCGCAGTTTGCTGCATGATGACCCAGTTCGGCACTGCGCAGAAGGTGTGTATCGGTTTAGAATGGGGCACTTCCCGGACGACCCGTGCAATGACTGACAATACTCAAGCTGACCTGCTGCCCATGCGCGATGTGGTCACCCTGACGGGCATCAACCCGGTGACCCTGCGCGCCTGGGAGCGGCGCCATGGCTTGCTCCGCCCGCAGCGCACCGACGGTGGTCACCGGCTGTACACGACGGAGGACGTGCAGCGTATTCGCGACATTCTGCACTGGACCAACCACGGGCTGCCGATCAGCAAGGTCGGTGAGCGCCTCGCCGCCCAGCCCAAAGCCGCCGTGCAGTCGGATTCGGCCTTCGCCGATTGGCGGGCTGCGCTGCTGCGTGCTACCCAGGCGTTCGATGCCCAAACGCTGGATGCGCTGCACGGCCAGTTGTTCACGTTGTTGCCCAAGGCTACGGTGCTGCGCGAAGTGCTGATGCCGGTCTGGCAGCAACTGGCCGCCGGGCGAGCCTTTGGCCAACGCAGCCAATGGGTGTTCTTCGATAATTTCTTGCGTGCGCGCTTACTGATGCGCCTGCAGATGAACCAGGCCAATGCGCCGCGCGTGATAATGGCGGGCACTGAAGGGCATGCTGAAGCGCAGTTGCTGTGCACCGGTCTGTTGCTGAGCAGTGAGCAACAGCGCATTGATGTGCTTGGCTGTGATCAGCCACTGGAAGAGCTGGCGCTGGTCTGCGCCGCCGTGCAGCCTGCGGCGCTGGTGATTGCCCTAAAGGGCCCGGTGAGCGCAACACTGGCCCGCCAGCTGCGCGCCTTGCAGATGGACATCGCGTGCCCGCTGGCATTGGTCGGTGCGGGGCTTCCCGCTTCAGAATCGGTCTTGCAAGGCATACCGCTGCGGCTGCTGGATGAACAGGGGGATGACCTTGCGGGGGTGTTGAGTGCCTTGCTGGCAGGCCGGTTGGAGCTTTGAGCACCCGCTGCATGATCGGGTGCGCAAAGCTCACAGCATCAACGCGACCTCGGCCTGCGTTGGCTGACGCGGTTCATTCGCTCAGTGCTTTGATCAACTGATCGTTGAAGGCCGGGATATCGTCCGGCTTGCGGCTACTGATCAGGTGGCCGTCTACCACCACCTTCTCATCCACCCACTCACCCCCGGCATTGCGGATATCGTCCTCCAAGGTCTGGTAGCTGGTCATCCGCTTGCCCTTCACCAGGCCCGCCGATATCAGCAGCCAGGCCCCGTGGCAGATCACTGCCAGTGGCTTGTTTGCCGCAGCGTGGCTTTTCACCAGCGCTTGCGCGCCCTTGATCAGGCGAATGGTATCGGAGTTCTGCACCCCGCCCGGCAACACAATGGCGTCGTACAGATCCACCTGCGCGCTGTCGAATGTCGCATCCACCGTAAACTCATCAGCCGGTTTGTCATGGTTCCAGCCGCGTACCGTGCCTTCTTTTTCACTGAGGACATCGACCACAGCGCCGCTTTTTTCCAAGGCTTCACGCGGGCCGGTCAACTCGACCTGTTCAAAACCGTCAGTCACCAGGAATGCTACGCGCTTGCCGTTGAGTTTGTTGTTCATCGTGATTCTCCGTTTTCGATAGGCCTTAGAAGGAGGCCATCGCCCCACCATGAAGTTCCAACGCGATTCACCAGCGGTGCTGGTTGATGACAACGCATCCATGCCCCGGTAATAAAACTGAACGCTGCAGTGCGGTCGCCAGTCGTACCGCTAACTTTCATGAAAAAGGATGGTGGCGATGAAGATGATGACTCGATTGTTCACTGGCCTGGCACTGGCGGCCGCGCTGGGCAGTACGGCGGCATGGGCGGACCAGCCTGGTGCTGACTGGAAGGTGAGCAAAGACCAGGCGCAAGCGACGCTGAGGGGTGCTGGCTACACGCAAATCACCAAGATCGAAGCCGATGACGGCCATTGGGAAGGTGAGGGCATCAAAGCGGATGGCAAGCACTACGAGTTCAAGGTCGATCCGCGCGACGGCAAGATCGTCAAGGACGAACTGGATAACTGATCCAGAGCGGGTGTTGCTCACTGAGCGGCCCGTGCTTGAAGCACGGGTTTTTTTGCCGATTCATGCTCCGTTCTGCTGTGCAGTGGCCGGCCACTTTCTACCGCCGATGCACCCCGAATGAACATCGTATGACGAACGGGCTCTCATATTTAATGATTGAGCGAGGGCAGCGCCATGAGTATCGAACGCAGCATTCCCGAACTGGAAGCGTGGTACGCGCAGTACGATGACGTCAGTTACCGCAGCGAGTCGCCAGACGCCTACCATCATGAACTACTGCGCACCGCCGAGGCCCTGCGCGACGATGGCAGCCTCGACTGGGACGACTGGCTGGCGCTCAAGGCACTGGCCGACGAGGCTCATGTGCGAGCGCTGCAAGACGCAGTTCAGGCCCACGTGAATGACCCTGACGCATGAAAAAACTCCGGATCGCCACCTTCAACATCAATGGTATCGGCAGCCGCTTGCCCGCATTGCTGGAGTGGTTGAAGCGCGAACGGCCCGACATCGCCTGCCTGCAGGAATTGAAGGCCGCGGATCACAAGTTTCCGCGCCAGGAGATCGAGGCAGCGGGTTACGGCTGTGTTTACCAGGGCCAGCCTGCCTGGAACGGCGTGGCCATTCTGGCGCGTGACAGCGAGCCGCTGGAGGTGCGCCGTGGCCTGCCAGGCATGGAGGACGACACCCAGAGCCGTTATTTGGAAGCAGCGGCGCATGGGGTGCTGGTCGGGTGCTTGTACCTGCCCAACGGTAATCCGCAGCCTGGGCCGAAATTCGATTACAAGTTGCGCTGGTTCGAATGCCTGATCCAGCATGCGCAAACGCTGTATGCCAATGGGCACCCAGCGCTCCTGGCGGGTGATTTCAACGTGGTGCCCACGGACCTGGACATCTACGACACACGTTCCTGGCTCAAGGATGCCCTGTTGCAGCCAGAGTCCCGTGCCTGTTTCGAGCAACTGCTGACGCAAGGTTGGACGGATGCCGTTCGCCACCTGTACCCCGACGAGCGCGTGTACACCTTCTGGGATTACTTTCGCAATCACTGGGCGCGCAACGCCGGGCTGCGCATCGACCACCTGCTGCTCAACCGCCAGCTCGCCCCTTACCTGAAAGGGGCGGGGGTAGATGGCTGGGTGCGCAATGAGGCCAAGGCCAGCGATCACGCCCCTGTGTGGGTGGAATTGGGCGGCCGCCGCCGCAGCTGAGGCAACGGGCAAAGCGCTCTGCCTGGTGGCTACCGGAACAGGCGAGGCCCATGCCGGTAGCGCAGTCACGTAGTGCGTTACTTCTTGCCCGGCAGCACCGAGCTGAGCACCTGTTTGGCGGCCTGCACGATGACCCCAGCCTGGTCAGGGTCGCCCTTGAGCAGGCTGCTGGCGAAGTTCTTGGCCTGCTCCAACTTGATGTGCGGGGGCAGGGGAGGAACGTTCGGGTCGGTCTTGAACTCGATCAGTACTGGCCGGTCAGCCGCCAGCGCCCGCTCCCACGCGTCGGCGATATCCTCCTCTCGCTCCACGTAGATACCCTGCAGGCCGATGGAGATGGCGAACAGGTGGTAAGGCACATCAGGAATTGACTGTGAAGCCTCGAACTTCGGGTCGCCTTCCATGACCCGTTGCTCCCAGGTGACCTGGTTGAGGTCTTCGTTGTTGAACACGGCGCAGATCCACTGCGGGTTGTCCCATTGCTGCCAGTACTTGGCAACGGTAATCAGCTCGGCCAGGTTGCTCATCTGCATCGCGCCGTCACCTACCAGCGCGACCACGCCACGCTGCGGGTGGGCGAACTTGGCGGCGATGGCATAAGGTACCGCCGCGCCCATGCTCGCCAGGCCCCCTGACAACGAACACTGCATGCCTTGGCGCACCATGAGGTCGCGGGCATACCAATTGGCGCAGGAACCCGAATCGCTGGTGACAATGGCATGGGCGGGCAGGCGCGGGGAAAGTTCGTGCACGACCCGCTGCGGGTTGATAGGGTCTGCCTTGGCCATGGCCCGCTTGGCCAAGGTCTTGTCCCACTTGCCGCGCCAGCCTTCGACCTTGTGCCGCCAGCGCCGGTCGGCCTTGTGCTCCAGTAGCGGCAGCAGGGCCTGCAGTGTTTCGCTGGCATCTCCCACCAGGTTGACTTCCATCGGGTAGCGCAAGCTGAGCATGTCCGGCTGCAGGTCGATCTGCACGCCACGGGCCTGGCCTTCCTTGGGCATGAACTCGGCGTAGGGAAAGCCAGAGCCGATCATCAGCAAAGTGTCGCACTCGTTCATAAGCTGCGCACTGGGCTCGGTGCCTAGCAGGCCTATCGCCCCGGTGACCCACGGCAAATCGTCGGGCAATACCGCCTTGCCCAGCAGCGCCTTGGCCACGCCAGCACCCAGTGCTTCAGCCACCGCTATCACCTGTTCGCTGGCCTGCAGCGCGCCGGCGCCCACCAGTATCGCCACCTTGCGCCCCGCGTTCAGAACCTCGGCGGCGCGTTGCAGGTCGGCTGCGAAGGGCACCACCTTGGGCTTGCTGTAGCCAACGCCGGAGTGCACGGTGCCGTGGGCCCGCGGTGGGTCCTCATAAGGCAGGTCCTGCAAGTCGTTGGGGAGAATGACAGCGGTGACCCGGCGCTCGCCGACGGCCGTGCGCACCGCGCGGTCAAGCAGGTGCCGTACTTGCGCTGGGGTCGACGCCTGCTGCACGAAGGCCCCGGCAACGTCCTTGAACATCGACACCAGGTCCAGCTCCTGCTGATAGTGCCCGCCGAGCGCGGCGCGCGCCTGCTGGCCGACAATCGCCAGAACCGGCTGGTGATCCATGCGCGCGTCATACAAGCCCGTCAGCAGGTGCGAAGCGCCTGGGCCGGAAGTCGCGATGCACACGCCCAGTTCACCGGTGAACTTGGCGTGTGCACTGGCCATGAATGCGGCCATCTCCTCATGCCGTGCCTGCACGAACTGGATCTTGCCCTCAGCTCGCCGCAAGGCACCGAACACCCCGTTGATACCGTCCCCGGGGTAGCCAAAGATACGCCGCACACCCCATTGGTACAGACGCTCCACCAGAAAGTCACCTACTGTGCTGCTCATCATGTTCTCCCTAGGCGTGATCGATAGGGGTCTGGACTGAGCAGCAGGCGGTAAAGTTTCAAGTGAGTGCGCGCGGGCCACCCGAGTGGGCGCATACCGCGCTACCGCCGGCTGGCTCAACCACCGGCGCCGCTGCCACCTGTGCCAGATCCGCCACCCTGGCCTGTTCCGGTGCCGTTCCCCGTCCCCCCACTACCCGAGCCGTGGGTGGTGCCATCTCCGCCTGTTTTATCCGTGTCGTTGCTGTCGGTACCGCCGGAGCCGGTGCCCATGCCATCGCTGGGTGTGCCGGACCCGGTCGCGCCGCCGTTGCCGTTCATGTGGCCGCTGTCATCCGTATGGGTAGCAGGGGCACGCTGGTCATTCATGTCCGTGGCGGCCAGGGCCAGCGGCGCACTGGCTCCAAGGCACAGCGCCAACAACAGCGTGTGGGGCTTGTAAGTTTTCATGGTGAGTCTCCATCGAGGTTGATCACCTTTATTTGGTCCTGGTCAGCGCACCTTCCGTGCGTTGCTGCCGACGGATGGCGCAACGCTGGGTTCAACCATCGGACTGTTCCTCAGGCGGAACCTGGCCTTCCGGCCAATCGGGCGCCTGCTTCGGTGGCTTGGGTTCGGGTACCGGCTCGCCGGGGTTGTGGGGTATCTCGTCAACATAGGGGTCGGGATGAGAAGGGTCGATCATGCTGGTTCTCCGCTGGGTGAGTGAGCAAGGCGTTAGGCGGTGTCGCCACGTCGACCGTTCCATCCAATCTGCCCAAGGGTACAGAAACTGACGATTTGACGACGCTGTCGCTACGCCAGTGGGGCAATGCAAATCAAACTTTTACCAGCCTGCATGCTCTTCTGAATACACCTGACGCAGCTGAGGAGAAACTCATGAAACACACCGATGGCAAGACTGGCGACAAGGTTCCACGCCCCATTTCCTCGGACGAGGCACAACGTGGCGAGCAGGTGCCTGGCCATGTTTTGGAGAAACCCGACCCCAAGACCGAAACGGTAGACAAGGTGATTACGCCTACGTCCATCAAAGAGCAGGAAGCAGAGACCGAGGCCATCAAGCGGCAGTTGGCGCAGGTCGATGAAAAGGTGGGCAAAAGTTGAGCTGTTGATCGACTGAAGGTTGACGGCCGTGAGCCAGGGTTGCGCGGCAGCCCTGGCTGAACGCAAACAGCCTATGGCTGCAGATGCGTAAGGGCTCAGCCCGCTTCCATGGCTGTGTTTTTCTTCCAGCCGCGCAAGTTCATGCCGCACAGGCATACCTGCAGAATGATCAGTGCCCAGGCTTGTGCCTGCCAGCCCCATATCGCCCACAGCACATTGCTGCCAATGAAGCAACAGAACCCAAGCTTACGCCTGCCGGGCCGGCGTGAGCCAATACACCAGGCGGCCAACACTGTCAGGATCATGGCAGGCCATTCAAGCCAGTCGATCAAGTCGGTCATCAAAGCTACCCAAACACATGCATTTGATGGTGGGACCGCATTCTTTCTGGCGTGGTTCACAATACCTGACGGCCCGGGGCAGGCAGATTTATGGAACCTCTCAACCTGTGGGCTTGCCCATTTCCATGACTCAAGTGCTCAACCATCCTGATGAAAAGGAGCAGTTCAATGCCCACCGCAGCAGGCAAGATCCGCTATGGCGTAGTGGCCGGTGGTTCGATTTCCCAAGGTGCGTTCATGCCCGGCATCGGCCAGACCGACAACTCGGTAATCACTGCACTGGTCACCGGCGATGCGCAGAAGGCTACTCACCTGGCCGCCCACTATGGGCTCAAAGCCTATGCCTACGAGGAGTACACGACGCTGCTAAGCGCCGGTGAGGTGGACGCGGTATATGTCGCCACGCCTAATTTTCGCCATCGCGAGTTTGTGATCCCCGCACTGGAGGCCGGTATCCATGTGCTGCTGGAGAAGCCGATGGGCACCAGCGAGGCTGATTGCCAAGCGATGATCGAGGCGGCGCACCGCTCGGGGGCAAAGCTGATGATCGCCTACCGCTTGCACTGCGAGCCTGGCACGCTGGACATGATCGAGCGTGTGCATGCAGGCCATTTCGGCGACCCGCGGTTGTTTACCTCGACCTTCACCCAACGTGTCAAACCCGGCAACCACCGAGCCCATAACGGTTTTGCTGCCGGGCCGGTGCCTGATATGGGCCCTTATCCGCTGAACATGGCCCGCCAGTTGTTCAATGCCGAGCCGATCGAGGTCAGCGCAGTGGGGGTCCACTCGCCGGGCAGCACCCTGCACACCTGGGACACGGTCACTGTCAGCCTGCGCTTTCCCGAGGAGCGGCTGGCGCAGTTCACCATCAGCTACACGTTGCCAGACACGGAACGCTTTCAGCTGTTGGGTACGGAAGGCGAGATCGAAGCTTCGCCTTGCTTCGGCTACGGGGAAGGGGTCGCTATCAGTTACCGTGCCACGATCGGTGGCGAAACGCGTGTGCACGTCAACCCGATTGTCGACCAGTTTGCCGGGGAGACCGCTTACTTCTCCGATTGCATTTTGCGCAATGAAATGCCGGAACCTGACGGTGAAGAAGGCTGGCGCGACGTGCGGGTGGTGGCGGCAATCGAGCGCGCCTTGCTGAGCGGCCAGCCGCAACGCCTGGAACCGTTGCCTGCGCGCCCGTTCGCCCGGCGGCGTGAGCAGCGTCGGGCGTTTTCGCTGGCAGATGCAGTGCCGATGATCAACACCGAAAACCCTACGGAATAAAGCCGGTGGCTGCGCGCCCTGGGAGGGCGCGCAGGCCAAGGTCATGCCGCTCGCTGTTCTTCCTTGAGCAGTTTCTTCTGCGCCTCCATGGCCAGCCCCATTTCCTCCAGCTCCTGCTTGCCCAAGAGCTTACGGGCAGTCGGGAACAGTTCGCTTTCCTCCTCCTCGATATGGTGCTCGAGCAGCTCCTTCATCACTTTGACCCGGCCGGCGAACTCCACGGTGCCGGTTTCGGTATGCAGCAAATCCGGAATGACCAGCGAGTCGACAGTGCGGTGTTCCTCTTTGGCCTCGTAATACATCTTGGCCTCTTCCTTGCCGCCGGCCTGCTTGATCGCCGGGTACAGGATCTCTTCTTCCAAGGCCGTGTGGATGTCGACCTCCTGCTTGATCCGGGCAAGCAGCTCTGCACGCTTCTTGACCGCGCGCTCGGTGGTCGAGGACAGTTCTTCGAGCAGTTTCTTCACCAGTTGGTGGTCCTGGATCAGCAGTTCGATTGCGTTCATGGGGTACCCCTCATAGGCGGGAAAAAGTTCACGGTTGCGAAGTGTTGAGCCAGTGGCAAGCGGCAAGGTTCAATGCGGTTGATCAGCGAACCGGCGTGCTGAGCAGGGCAATGACCAAGTGGTCAAAAATTTCTGAATTTTCTCGCGTCGGTTTACTCCATTAGCCTGAATCGATGGAGGAGAGTCCAATGGCAGGGCAGCAGTTGTATGTGATCGAGTATGAGCTTCACGGTGAATTCCGCACCTTCATCATCCGCCTGGAGCGTATGGACAACGCCGAAGCCTGGCACTGGGCGAGCTGTGACGCAGGGGTGGGGATTATCCCCCGCTTTGGCCAGCACACGATCAAGAAGGTCAGCCGCCCCATGGCTGAGCGCTATGGCATCGGAAACGTGCGCTGGCGCGCCTCGGGGGATGGCCCTGAGTTCGTTGCGCAGCCCATTGATGTGAAGAAGTTCTCGAACGGCGGGCCGGGCAAAAGCTGATACCTGCCTGCACGCCGCCTGCCGTTGGTCCAGCTTCAGCAAGACCCGCTGAACTTCGTGGCGCGCTAAAGCTTCAGCTGATTAAGAGGCCGTTGTTCAAACCGGCCCTTTACCAGGAGAGCTGAGATGAATGAGCCGGTGACATATTTCTGGATCGCTGTGATGGTGATCATCCTGCTGGTCGATCTTTGGGCAATTGTCAGTGTCTTTCGTAGCGACAAGGCCGATGCAACCAAAGCGATGTGGGCCTTGCTACTGCTCGCGCTGCCAATTGTCGGCCTGGCCGTCTGGGGTATCTGGGGGCCACGGGGCATCAAGCGCGGTACCGGCCCCTCATCACCAGAACACAGTAAAGGATAAGCACCATGAGACCTTCCGAAAAAGACAAAACTGTCGAACAGGCCAAAACCACCGGCGAACAGGAGCGCGACAACGATGCCCAGCGGCCGGATGGCTCCGGGGGCACTTCGCATGACTCCACCGCCCAGAAGGAAGCGCGCGAGAAGGGTGTGCATAGCGCCTGAGGCGTGGGCTGTTTTGCAACCAATAACTCACCCCCTTCAGGAGCCGACCTGTGCCGCGCATAATCACCCCCACTACGCCGGAGCATGAGATCAGCGCGCACAACGCTCGTATGTTCGGCTCACCCAAGGAGCGGCTGGATTTCTATCGCGGTGAAATCCAGTATGAGACCAGTATTCTTGCCAACCGCACCGACGCCTACCTGGCCGCACAGTCATTTCTGGTGATCGCGTTCGTGTCATCGATGGGCAACCTCAACCAGAGCTGGGGCGAAATGTTCACCCTGGTGGTGCCGCCGTTTCTGGCCCTGCTTGGCATACTCAGCTCGCTCAATGCCTGGCCAGGTATCCGCGCCGCCTACAGGATCATCGAGCACTGGCAACTCAAACAAAGCCATTTGCTACGCAGCGAGCCGTTGATGGGCTTGGCCTATGACGAGTCGCCCCTGTTCAGTGAGACGGAAACATCACAGGCCGGGCACCGCAAGTCCCTGCTGTTCTCGCTGCGTACACCCTGGATATTCCTGGTGTTCTGGCTAATCCTGGGTGCCTACGCATTATTCATTCAGCTGGCCTGAGCAACGCCGACGCTAGCAACCCTCGGCTTAACGATGACCTGGTCCCCCTGTGCCAACGTCAGCGGCCAGGCCACTTGGCGCAGCACCTGGAACCAGTATGACCTTACGGCAGTTGTCACTTTTCTGATCGAACATCTTGTAGGCCGCGGCCGCCTCTTCCAGTGCCATGCGATGGGTCACGATCAGTTCGGGTTGCAGGCGCCCATTCTCGATGTAGGTGAGCAGTTCGGGCAGGAACTTCTGCACATGTGTCTGGCCCATCTTGAAGGTCAGGCCTTTGTCGAAGGCATCGCCGAACATGAACCCGTGAACGTACCCGGCGTACACCCCTGGCACACTGACAATCCCCCCGCGGCGTACGGCGGCAATGCTCTGGCGCAGCGCCTTGCCGTTACTGCCTTCGATCTTCAATGCGGTCAACACCGCTTCGGCGGTACTGCCCTTGGCTTCGAAACCTACTGCGTCAATCACTGCATCTACCCCGCGCATACCCGGGGTGTGGCGGATGATGCTGTCGGCCGGGTCGTCGTTTTCCTCGATGTTGATCGGCACGACGCCATAGGCGTCGCGGGCGAACGCCAGGCGGTGTTTGTTGGCATCGACCATGAAGATGGTTTCGGCGCCCAGCATGCGCGCGCAGGCGGCACTCAGCAGCCCGACCGGCCCGGCACCGTAGATCGCCAGCGTCGAACCCTGACCCACCTGGGCGTTGGTCACCGCTTGCCAGGCGGTGGGCAGGATATCGGAGAGGAACAACACCTTGTCGTCGGGCAGCGCCGTCGGCACCTTGAACGGGCCGACATTGGCCTTCGGCACGCGCACATACTCGGCTTGGCCGCCGGGCACGCCACCGTACAGGTGGCTGTAACCGAACAGGGCGGCGCCGGGTGGTATGCCTTTTTTGTTGAGGATGGCGCCGGGGCCGCGGTTGGTGGTCTCGCAGGCGGCGAATTGGTCGAGCTGGCAGAAGAAGCAGCTACCACAGGCGATCACGAACGGGATCACCACGCGGTCACCGGCCTGCAAGTGGGTCACTCCGCGGCCGGTTTCTTCGACGATACCCATGAATTCGTGGCCGAAAATGTCGCCATCTTTGGTCTGCGGGATCCTGCCGTGGTACAGGTGCAAGTCAGAACCGCAAATGGCCGTGGCGGTGACTCGCAAGATGACGTCGTCGTCGTGCTTGAGGATGGGATCCGGAACATTGTCGACGCGAACGTCCTGTGGCCCGTGGTAAGTCAGTGCTCTCATGGATACGACTCCTGCGGTGGCTGCTTTCAAGATGGTCCATGCCGGGGAACTCGGCAAGTCGGCAACGTTCAGAAACGGCGATTTATTGGCAAATTCAGTGGGCCACATACACCGGCAGCGCAGGCCCGGCGACGTTGCTGTCTGCATTGAGCAATCTGCCCGCTGTCGGTGTCCAGATGGGACCTGCATCGGTAATGATCGAGGAGTTTTCCGTGAGCAGTAAAAAGGCCCGCGTCAGTAACCAGGCTTCAGGGGATATTTCCGAGCTGCCCCACGACATGTTCTTCGCGGCCGTGGAAACCACGCGGATGCCCATGATCGTCACCGATCCCAACCGTGACGATAACCCCATCATTTTCGCCAACCGGGCGTTCCTCGAAATGACCGGCTATGAGCTGGCAGAGATCCACGGGCGCAATTGCCGGTTCCTGCAAGGCCCGGAAACCGATACCGAGGTGGTCGCAACCTTGCGCGATAGCATCGAACGGCGTGTGGATATCGCCACGGAAATTCTCAATTACCGCAAGGATGGCTCCAGCTTCTGGAACGCGCTGTTCATCTCGCCGATCTTCAACGAGCGCGGCGACTTGATCTATCACTTTGCCTCGCAGCTGGACGTCAGCCGCCGTCGCGATGCCGAGGACGCCCTGCGCCAGGCCCAGAAAATGGAGGCGCTGGGCCAACTCACAGGCGGTATCGCCCATGATTTCAATAACCTGCTGCAGGTGATGGGCGGGTACTTGGGTCTGATTGCCAACGAAGCCGACAAGACCCAGGTCGACCTTAATCGCATCCGGCGCAGTGTGGGGCACGCGCAGACGGCGGTGGAGCGCGCCAGCACGCTGACCAAGCAATTGCTGGCCTTTGCCCGCAAGCAGAAACTGCATGGGCGCGTGCTCAACCTCAACCACTTGGTCGAAGACCTGCGGCCCATGATGGAACGGACCTTCGGCGCCGATGTGCTGGTGGAGTTCGATTTCGAGGCCAACCTGCGCAATTGTCGCATCGACCCCACGCAGGCCGAAGTGGCACTACTCAATATTTTCATGAACGCGCGCGACGCGCTGATAGGGCGCAAGCGCCCGCACGTGTTCATTGAAACCCGCAATGTGCTGGTCACCGACATCAATCATTCCTTCGACGGCCTTTTGCCCGGCAACTATGTCAGCCTGTCCGTGACCGACAATGGCATTGGCATGCCGGCCAGCATCCGTGACCGGGTCATGGACCCGTTCTTCACCACCAAGGAAGAGGGCAAGGGCTCGGGGCTGGGCCTGTCGATGGTTTACGGCTTCGCCAGGCAATCCGGGGGGGCTGCACGCATCTACACCGAAGAGGGGGAAGGCACGACCCTGCGCCTCTACTTCCCGGTCGACGATGCCAAGATCGTCCAGCAGCCCGCCGTGAAGACCGTCGAACGCAGTGGCGGCTCAGAACGTATTCTGATCGTCGAAGACCGGCCGGATGTGGCAGAGCTGGCAAAAATGGTGCTCGAGGATTACGGCTACGCTGCCGACATGGTGCTCAATGCGCGGGAAGCGTTGAAGCTCATACAGGCCGGCGAGCGCTACGACCTGCTGTTCACCGACCTGATCATGCCAGGCGGCATGAACGGCGTCATGCTTGCCCGGGAGGTGCGCCGGTTGCAACCGCAGATCAAGGTATTGCTCACGACTGGCTATGCCGAAAATTCGATCGAGCGCACCGACATCGGCGGCTCGGAGTTCGAGGTGATATCCAAGCCTTGCCAGCCCCATGACCTCGCCCGCCGGGTCCGGCAGGTGCTGGATGGGCCAACCGGCGTTACTTGAGCCGCCGCCAACGGCTGCACCCTACCAGTAATTGAATTGTTTGCAGCTGCTTGCGGTCCAACCCATTGCGTTAGCGTAATAGTCTCTGTACACCTTCATCTACAGCCTGGTCCGTGACCTGTACCCAGCGTCATATGTCGGTGAGCAGCGGCTACCGAGATTGCCAGGATTATGAGGCTCCCACAGAGGTGGATCATGAATAAAGAAGGGGTTGCCGCACAGTCGGCATTGAATGCCCGTTCTGAATTACTCTCTATTGCAGATGATTCCTCGGAAAAATTGCGGCTTGTTCTGCAGGCGGCCGCTGTAGTGGGTACTTGGGTCTGGGATATCCCCAACGACCGGGTAACGGCAGATGAGCGCTTCTCCCGGTCGTTCGGGATCTCTGCCCAGCTATGTCAGGCAGGCATTCCGCTGGCTGAAGCTTTTACGGCGATCTATCCCGATGACCGTGAACGTGTGCACCGCGATATTCAGGACGCGGTGGCCCGCGGCGGGGCATTCCGGTGTGAATATCGGGTCCGCAACGAGGAGGGTATCTACCACTGGATCGAGGCCAACGGGCATGCTGAACTGGACGCCGCCGGGCGGGCCGTACGCTTTCCGGGGGTGCTCATGGACATCGAGGCGCGCAGGGCGGCAGAGGCGGAGCGCGATCGAGTTTCGGCTTTGCTGCGTACGTTCACTGCCGCCGTGCCGGGTGTGGTGTACGCCAAGGACCTCGACGGCAGGATGCTCATCGCCAACCACGGCGCGACGCAGCTGATCGGCAAACCGCCCGAATTCTACCTGGGCAAGACCGACCTGGAATTTCTGGAAGACAAAGACCAGGCGCGTCAAGTGATGGAAACGGACCGGCAGGTCATGCGCAGCGGCAAGACTGTGCAGGTTGAAGAGCGGGTCGACATGCCTGACGGCTCGGCAACGACCTGGTTGTCGGTAAAGGCCCCGCTTGTGAATGAAGCCGGGCAGATCATCGGCCTGATCGGCTCTTCCATTGATGTATCCGCCCGCAAGCAGGCAGAGGCTGAACTGCTGGACCTTAACCGCACGCTTGAGAAGCGGGTCAGCGAAGCGGTTGCTGCGCGTGAGGCGGCACAGGAGGCACTGCGCCAGTCGCAGAAAATGGAGGCTATAGGTCAGCTCACCGGTGGCATCGCCCACGATTTCAACAACCTGCTGGCCGGCATCATTGGCAGCCTCGACCTTGCCCGCATGCGCGGCAAGGCTGGGCGGACTGCGGACGTTGAGCGGTACCTCGACGTCGCGCACCGGGCCGCGCAGAAAGCCGCTGCGTTGACGCATCGGTTACTGGCGTTCTCTCGTCGGCAGCCCCTGCTGCCGGTGCGCACCGATGTCAATGAGCTGGTCGATGGCCTGAAGGACCTTATCAGTCGCACCGTCGGCCCGTCGATTGCCCTCAAGGTCGAGCTGAACGCGCAGTCGGCCACGTGCCTGGTTGACCCGGTACAGGTCGAGAACTCCCTGTTGAACCTGTGCATCAATGCGCGGGATGCCCTTGCGCAGAAGCCTGGCAAGATCACGATCGCCACGATCAACCACACCTTGGTAGCCGGCCCTGGGCTGGATGCCGAACTGCAGCCAGGCGAATACTTGACCATCAGCGTCACCGACAACGGCACGGGCATGTCTGCAGATACGCTAGCCAAGGCGTGCGAGCCGTTCTTCACCACCAAGTCGATAGGTGAGGGCACTGGGCTGGGCTTGTCGATGGTCTATGGCTTTGCCAAGCAGTCGGGTGGCCAGGTGCGGATCAGCTCCGAGAAGGGGGTGGGGACGCGGGTTGAATTGTCGCTGCCGGCAGAAAGGGGCCAGCCGCAGTTGGCGGGCCGTGCAGCACTTGACCATAGTCTGTGTGGCCGGTGGTCTGACCGTACTGTGTTGATCGTTGATGATGAGCCTTCTGTGCGCCTGTTCGTCAGTGATGTGCTGGGCGGGTTGGGCTGTACAGTCATCGAGGCGGCTGATAGCCAGGCGGGCTTGCAGCTGCTGTCCTCGGACACGCGCATTGATTTGCTGGTGACTGACATTGGGCTGCCTGGCGGCATAGATGGCCGTGAAATGGCGGCGGCCGGCTGCCAGATTCGCCAGGGGCTGCCCGTGATTTTCATGACCGGCTACACAAACCCCACACTGTTCGAACATGAGCTGTTGCGTGACCCCTCGGCTTTATTGACCAAGCCTTTCGCCGTTGACGAGTTGATTGGCAGGGTCCATGCGATGCTTGGCGCGAAGCCTGGGGGTGAAACCGGGTCGAAGACCTAGCCGGCCGACAACCGCTGCTACCCACCCCTGGTGGATACGCTTCAGGCGCGCTCCCCTCGAAGCCAGCGTTGATGGTAGTGAGCGAGGCGGGTTAGACCGAACAAGGCCCCTTGCCGCATGACCTCGGCGCGCTCGCCGAAGAATCGTTGGGTGCGGGTAAAAACGCCCACCGGTTCGCCAGCGAAGGCCCAGGCAAAGCATAGCGTGCCTGGCGGTATCCCAGATTCGGCGCCGGGGCCTGCCACACCAGTCGTGGCGATCACGGCGTTGGCCTGGCTGTCGCGTAAGGCGCCCAAGGCCATTTCCCAGGCAACGGCTTCGCTGGTCAGGCCATAGCGCTCGATGGTTTCGGCGCTCACGCCAAGCAAGCGCTTCTTGGCGCTAGGGGAGTAGACTACATAGCCACTTTCCAGAACCTCGCCCGTGCCGGGCACAGCAGCCAACAACGCGACCATGCACCCAGCTGTGCATGACTCAGCGGTGGTGAGGATCAAGTGGTTGTCTTTAAGGTAGCCGAGCGCGGCCATCACCGGGTCTGTTGCCATGGCAGAGCGACTCATTGTGGTGTGGCAGTAGACGCACATCCAAGGCCATTGGTTCAGCGCAATGGGCCACACTGCTGGCGAGCCCTGTGCAGTCAAAGAATCGGTTTACCGCCAGTGACGGCATAGCGCGACCCGCTGATGTAGCTGGCTTCGTCAGACGCCAGCAGCACGTAGATCGGCGCAACCTCCACGGGTTGCCCAGGGCGCCCCATGGGGTAGCCGGAGCCGAAGTGCCTGACCGCCTCATCCGGCATGGTCGCCGGAATCAACGGTGTCCAGATGGGCCCTGGGGCTACGCTGTTCACGCGAATACCCTTTTTGCCCAGCAGCTGCGCCAGGCCCGCCGTGAAGTTGGCGATGGCACCTTTGGTCGCCGCATACGGCAGCAGGCTGGGGGATGGGTCGTCGGAGTTGACCGAACTGGTATTGATGATCGAGCTGCCCTTGGGCATGGAAGGCAGCGCCGCCTTGCAGATGCGGAAAATGGCGGTGATGTTGATATCGAAGGTTTTCACCCATTCATCATCGTCAATGTCCTCCAGGCTTTCGTGGGCCATCTGGAACGCTGCATTGTTCACCAGGATATCGATGCGGCCAAACCGCTCGACGGTCTTGGCCACGATGGCCTGGCAGTGTTGCTTGTGCGCCAGGTCACCAGGCAGCAGCAGGCATTGGCGGCCTGCAGCCTCGACCCAGCGTGCGGTTTCCTGCGCATCCTCATGCTCATCGAGGTAGCCGATGGCGACGTCTGCACCTTCACGGGCATAGGCGATGGCCACAGCCCGGCCGATACCACTGTCGGCCCCTGTGATCAGGGCGATCTTGCCTGTGAGCCGGCCATGGCCGGTATAGGACTGCTCGCCGCAATCCGGGTATGGCTCCATCTTGCGCTGCGTACCAGGAACGCTTTGCGGTTGAGACGGGAACGGCGGGGTAGGGTAGTCGCGCATGGTAAAAGCTCCTGCAGTTGAGAACGCTCATACCGGTTCGAGGAGGCTGGTACGCACGCGTTGGTTCCAATGCGCCGATCAAGCGACGAGCGGTGCCACCGCCCCGTGAAACGGGCGCTGATCGCTTCGCGCTCCGCTCAGAAGCTTTCCAGCACGATCTTGCCTCGGGCCTTGCCGCTCTCGATGACGGCGTGCGCACGCCTGAGGTTCTCGGCATTGATTGCACCGAAGTGCTCGCCCAGGGTTGTCCGCAGAACCCCCTCATCGACCAGGCTGGAGACACGTTCGAGCAGATCGTGTTGCTTGATCATGTCGTGGGTCTGGTACAGCGAGCGGGTGAACATCAGCTCCCAGTGCAACGACAGTGACTTGCGTTTGAGGGGCACGACATCCAGCTGCGCCGGATCGTCGATCAGCGCCAGCTTGCCTTGTGGGCGAAGCACCTCGATCAACTGGTCCAGGTACGCGTCGGTGTGCGTCAGGCTGATCACATAATCGACAGACTCGAGGTCATGGGTTGCAAGCTGAGGGGCAAGCGGCCGGGTGTGGTCGATGACATGGTCCGCCCCCAAGTCCTCGATCCACTTTTGGCTTTCAGCCCTTGAGGCGGTACCGATCACCGTCAATTGCGTAAGCTTGCTGGCAAGCTGGATCAGGATGGAGCCCACCCCTCCGGCAGCGCCGACCACCAGCAGGCTTTGCCCTCGGCCAGCCTGCTCCTCGATGCCCAGGCGGTCGAACAGCAACTCCCAAGCGGTGATGGAGGTCAGCGGCAACGCCGCAGCATCGGCGTTATCCAGGCTACGAGGCTTGTGCCCGACGATACGCTCGTCGACAACATGCAGCTCGCTGTAGCTGCCGGGGCGATCGATGGCGCCCGCGTAGAACACCTCATCCCCGGGCTTGAACAGGGTCACTTCACTGCCCACCTCGCGCACGATGCCGACGGTGTCCCAGCCAAGCACTTGTGGCTGCTCGCCACCACGGCTTGCCCGTATTTTCGTATCGACAGGGTTTACCGCAATGGCCTTGACCTCGACCAACAGGTCCCTGGCACCCGCCAGGGGAGCGGGCAATTCGGTGTCATAGAGCGACTGTGGGTTTTGAATGGGTAAACCGGGCTGGCTATAAACGACGGCTTTCATGAGCTGTATCCAGAGAGGAAAGAACATGGGTGCAGGCTATGCGTTTCAATTCACTGAAAAAATAGCCTGCATGAAACAAGACTTTATCTGCAGGAATGAAAATGGGCTGATGCCTCGCGATTGGAAAGTCGATTTGCACGTGGCCGGAGCGGAGCCGGGCAGGACTCTGCCTTTTGATGTGGGCGAATAGATAATGTGCTGATAGCGATCAAAGCGAATAATCAATCGAAAATAGCTTTCCACGGGGTGTTTTTAGGCAGCACATTTCCCCTTGCGCGCGTCATTATATTGACCAGCATGTTGCCTGACCCGGGCAGCGGGCTTGAGGGCGTGAACCTCACCCCAATCGAACATCCCAAAAGGAAAGCCATCGTGCACCAAGTTAAATATGACCTGTCCGAAGCCCAGACCAGCCTTGAGTACATCCTGGAACAAGTCATCTATGGCACGGTGGTTGTCATCGTCCGCAATGGTATTGAAATTGCCCGGGTTACAGCGGTGGAAGGGTTGAGCGATCGTGCTACGCGGCTCATGGTCAGCCCGTACGAACTGTAACCACCGCGGGTGGGCGCCTGCTGTGAACAGCGCCTTACTCACCGGCCAAACAAGGGAAGTGCCGCTGCGACGCCTCGTCATGTTATGCACCGCGTCCTGTGTTTACGGCGTACAGTGACCAGTGATGATCAGCCCTGCGCTTAAGCGGTGAGTCGAGCACTGGCGCACGGAAATGGATTACGGCTATCGTAGGGAGGCGGTAAGCGAACCGCCTTCGCTATGGGTGGAGGCTGGGCGCGTTCCTGCACACTACAAAGGGAACCCTATGCAGCAGCTACCTACGGACGAAACAATCCGTGCAGCCTTGAATCGAACCCATGCACGCCTGCACCGCCAACACGAACTGGTCGTCGAATTTGGCGTGGTGTCGCTGCAAGTCACGGAGCTTGATCACTTGCTGACGCGGGCCTGTGAGGTCGTTGCCGAGGGCATGAACACACGCTATGCCAAGGTCCTCCAACCTGAATTGGACGGCGATGGCTTCGTCTTGTCCCATGGGGTTGGTTGGGACCCGGCAGACATCGGCAGAGCTACCGTGGGAGGGGACGAGGCCAGCCCGGCGGGGTATGCGCTGGCAACTTACAGGCCAGTACTGTCGAATCATCTTGGCATGGAAAATCGGTTCCGCACCCCTGAGCTGCTGAAAAAATATGGTATCGAGCGAGCGATCAACGTACCAATCCGCGGTGTGCTTGGGCCATTCGGCGTACTCGAGGCCGACAGCAGCAACGGCGAGGATTTCGTTGAAAGCGACCTGGTGTTTCTGGAGGGCATTGCCACCGTCATTTCACTCGCCGCTGAACGCATTGCCGCAGGGAGCGAGGTGCATCACCCTGACCCTTATTCCGAGACAATCCTCAACGCCAGCCCTGATTGGGTGGAGATCATGTCTGCCGATGGCCACATCGAGTTCATGAACGAAGCTGGGTTGACGTTCATGAATGCCCGCGCCGCTGAGGTTGTAGGCCAGCGCTGGCATGAGCTATGGCCAGAGGAATCCAGGTCACTGGTATGGGAGGCGCTCGGCAAAGTCGGCGCAGGTGAGACCATGCGGTTCGAGGCGTACTGCCCTCTATCGCCCGCTGAGCCGAAATGGTGGGATGTGACGGTGGCGCCGATCATGGCCGTGGATGGTCAGGTTGAACGGGTGATCGCCGTGTCGCGGGACATCACCGCACGTCATCAGTACGAGGCCCAACTGCTGTCACTGATCGAGGCGCAGAACACCCGGCAAGACCGCAGCGACCTCTACCTGGAGGAGATTCATCATCGGGTCAGGAACAGCCTGCATCTGGTGAACACATTATTGCTGTTGCAGGCAAACCTGGCAGCTGACGCGGCGGTCAAGCTGCAGCTCGAAACAGCGGCTGGTCGTGTAGTCACCATTGCCAGTGTTCACGAGCGGCTGTACCAGGCCGCTGAAGACCAAGGCGTGCATGCTGCAGATTACCTGAATGCATTGCTCGAGGATTTGGGCAAGGCCTTGGCAGACCGCAAAATCTTGCTGGAGGCCGATGATTTCGTGCTGCCGCCTGAACGAATGGCGCCCCTGGGCCTGGTCATCTCCGAGCTGATCACCAACGCGCTCAAGTACGGCAAAGGCACCATTGACGTGCTGGTCAAGCATGCAGGCGACCATGCATTGCTCACCGTTCGCGATGAAGGCGATGGCTTCCCGGACAACTACCCCAAGCCGACGGGCACCGGCCTGGGTATGCGCCTGGTCAAAAGCTACTCTGGTTATGGTAGCGCCGCGGTGAGCGTTGACCGCCAGGATAGCAAGAGCTGTATTCATGTCCGCTTCAAGCTTTAGCCTCGCCGGCTTGGGCAGCCTGCCTTATCGACTGCGCAAGGTGTCCAGTGCCGGCGACCAGACGCCGTGGCCACAACGTGCGCAGCAGCGCGTATCTTCAGCCTCATGGTAGGTTGGAAAGCCGCAGCCCACGCAGCTGTATAGCCCGGCCGCGGGTGGGGATTTGTATTCCGGGCGGTGTTCGGCAGGCAGCACTGACAAGCCCGGCCGGGTGTCCTCGGCAGTGTAGAAATACAGGCTGAGGTCGCCATCGGTCTCCAGCAGGCCCAAGCGGACTTGCCCCAGATGCTCTACGCCTTGTTGGCGCAGCTCCATGAACAGTTCATTGGCTGAAATGTTCAGGTTGCGCAGCGAATGGACCTCGTACATCCCGTCCTTGACCACGGTGATGGGCAGGCCATCAATCCACGCCTCGCAGGTTTTGCTTCGTTTCATGAGGTAGATGGTGCCGCGGTACAGCACCAGCAGCGAAATGAACACCAGGGCTACCGGCAGAAGCGGCACATCCTCATAAAACGTCACATCGCCCGCCGCAGACCCCAGCGTCAGAATCACTACCAGTTCAAAGCGTGACAGCTGCTTGATCCCACGGCGCCCGCTGAACTTGAGAAAATAAAAAACGGCCAGGAAAGCCGCTAATACCCGGACGGCGACCTCCAACAGGAAGGTTAATGGGAATTCGCCTAGCAACATCCTGTGCAGATCAAATGCGACCATACTTGTCTTTTCCCTGCCGTTTAGCCTTTGTGTGAGCCGAATCACGCCTGGCACACGCTAAATGGCAGGTGGGGTACCCGCCATCAGGAAGCAGTGCCAGAAGTCTGTTAGCAATTCGACCGCGGGAAACATCGCAATGCTCCGCACCCGGCTGCCCGACAGTTGTTGAGGCGGGTTTTTGACCTTATTCGCTGGCCCCCAGTTTCGCCCATCGGCGGTAGGCCGCTTTCAAGCTGGCAGGCAAGCTGGGTGGCTTTTTGCCGATAGGCATACGTGCAAGGTCAGTTTGCTTGATCTGCGTTAGCCACGCGATCAGCACTGGGCGTGTAGTGGGGCAAGGGCCTACTTGCTGCTCGAGAGCATCGGCGATGGGACCGAGTGATTCGATGTAGTGGTCGAGTTTGGCGAGTGGGTCATCCATGCTATTGAACCTCTATCGGTTGCGCAGCAGCGGCGCTGTTGCCATTGCACAAAGCGTAGGGCAGGTTGGCAGACTCATCGAAATGGCGCTCAAATCAGCATGCCCAGCCACATCGCCGCCAGTATGCCGAGCTGCGCCGGCACCAGGTAACGCGCGAAGTCGTAGCCACCGTTGCTGAACGCCAACACGCATTTGCTCAGCGTGTTGCCCGTCAGTGCCATCATGCCTGGTACCTGAAGATCAGTCACCTGCAGCCGGCCCGCGACCACCAGCGCGGCCGCCGACGCTGTGGCGGCGTGGGCATCGCCCAGACCGCTGAGGAACGCTGCGATGCTCGCGCCGCTGTGGCCCAGGTGCTCCAGCAGAAAGGCCGAGAGCAACGCGATACCGGTGAGGGCAAGGGTGATGATGAGCGCTGTCCATAAACTGAAGGCACCAGCGCTGGGGCTCACAGCCGGGCTGCTGGAAATGGCCCGCCAAGGGGCCAGCAGCGTCAGGCCGTAAGCGGCGGTAACCAGGGCGCCGAGGCCGAGCGCGGGCAGAAAAGGGCCGAGCAGGTGGTGGTCGATGACGCTGAGCACCAAGGCGAACTGCGTGACTGTCGCCAGGTTGGACAAAACCGCCGCCGCCGCGATGGGCCGCACCGCTGCGCGCTGGCGCCTGGCGTCATGGGCCAGCAGGGCGATGGTCGCCGAACCGGACGCGAAGCCAGATGCGATCGCGCTCAATGGCAGGCCGTAGCGGGTGCCCACCAGGCGCATGGCGATATGGCCCATGGCGCCAACCGCCATCAGCAGGACCACCAGGGTACAGAGCGTGCGTGGGTTGAGCACGTGGTAGGGGCCCAGCAGGCGGTCCGGAGTCAGTGGCAGTACCACCAGGGCCACCGTCAGCAACGTCAGGCCATTGCGCAGGTCCTGCTCACTCAGTTGCTGCAATACGAAATGATGCAACTCGCGGCGCAGGGCCAGCAAGACGGTCGAGACCACCCCTGCCGCAGCGGCAAGTTCGGGCTCGGCAACGCTTGACGCACCCAGGGCAAGCACCAGCAACAGGGCGATCTGGCCGGTGACATCTGGCGTTGCCGCGGGTGCGTTGCGCCACTGCAGGTAGAGCAGCAGCACCAGGCCAAGGCTGCTGATCCCGACCAGCATCGGGCCGCCCAGCCGCATGCTGATGTAACCGAGCAACGCCGTGATGGCGAAGGTCCTGAGCCCGGCGGCGGCCTGTTCCTCATCGCCACGTTTCTTGCGCTCCCGCTCCAGGCCAACCAGCATGCCGATGCCCAGCGCCACGGCGCCGTGGCCGACATTCAGCGTATCGAGCATGGCACGTTCAGGGCTCGCAGGCACTCATTGCCTGGCTCGCCTTTTTCCAGGGCCATCAGGGCCGGCATGTCGAGTATTTCCACCAGCCTGCCGTGCAGGTTGACGATACCTTGCGCGCGCAGGCGGGCGACCGCTCGGCACACCGTTTCCAGGCGCAGGCCCAGGTACGAAGCCATGTCCTCGCGCGACATGCGCAACAGGAAGCCGTGGGCAGAGTAGCCGCGGTTGACGAACCGCCTGGACAGCCCGATCAGCAAGTTGGCCAGGCGCTGCTCGGCGGTCAGGTTGCACAGCATCAACACGCGCTCATGCTCTCGGACGATCTCCCGGCTCATCAAGCGGTTCAGGCTTTGCTGCAATACCGGAAAGTCGCGTGCCAGCGTTTGCAAGCGCCGGTATGGGATGGGGCAGACTTCGCTGTCCTCCAGGGCGATGGCGTCACAGACATGGTGGTCGGTGGCGATGGCATCCAGCCCCAGCACGTCACCCGGCATCCAGAAATTGATCACCACCCCTTGCCCATCGGCGGTATTGAGGCTGGTCTTGAAACTGCCACAACGCACGGCATATAGCGTGGTGAGCGGATCATGGGCGTTGAACAACGAGGCGCCCTTGCGCATGCGCAAGCGCGGCCCGATCAGTGCGCCAAGGCAGCTGTTGTCATACAGGGGCAGGCCGGTGGGCAGGCACAGGCCGCTGACCCGGCATTCACTGCACAGCGTGGTCAATGGTTTCAGGTGAACCGGCGGGCAAGCTGGCGGTTCCAGCGGTTTACAGTTCGGTTGACCCTGCATGCTCATGCCTCCCTTGCCCATTGCTTATCCGCCTGGCCAGTGACGCCTGTATGCGCAGACCAGCTGGCGAGCATGTGCGGCGAATGGGGTGCGTTGAGGCGGGCGTTGAGCCGGTCGACGAACTGTTGGGCTTCAGCGAGCGTGCTGAAACGTACCTGCCAACTGTCCATGTGGACCCAGTAGCGGTTGTCTTCGGTGTTGGTGGCGATAAACACGTTCATAGGGGTCTCCAAAGCCTGTACTGGCAAGGAACCACTGCTGCTTGCAACTGGCCGACAAGGTCTGACGGATTAGGGCGTTGCGGTGGGGTTAGGTTGCGCCTGTCATCCGGCAACAGTTTGATCTGTGTCAAATAACCTCGGTGTGACGGATGCCGTTGGTCCGTGAGCGGGTCGGTTGACAAACGTCAAGTCTGCCAAGCACGGCTGAACGATGCTGCGAGCAAGTCACGCAACCGTTGAGGTGTGCCATGCAAACCCCGCAAAGACTGCTGTTGATAGCGTCGCCGCTGATGCGCCGAACCCCCGTCTACGACCGCGCCGCCGCGCTGGCCAAGGCCAAGGGCATGGCGCTGCATATTGTGGCGTTCGACTATGTGGAAGGCCTTGCGACCGCAGGCCTGGTCAATGAACAGGCACTGGCCGCGATGCGCGAAGGCTATGTGCAGCAGCACCGCGACTGGCTTGAAGCCCAAGCGCAACCGATGCGCCGCACCGGTCTCACCGTGACCACCGAAGTGCTGTGGGTGCAGCACCCGCTCAACGAGATTCTGGTGCACCTGCGCGAACAGCCCTTCGCCATGCTGATCAAGGCCTTCGAGCATGAGCCTTGGTGGGCACGCGCCATGTTCACTTCCCTGGATATACAACTGCTGCGCGAAACCCGCGTCCCGCTGCACCTGGTGCACAAGGCCAGCCATGCGTTGCCGCGCAGGATCCTGGCAGCTGTGGACCTGTCCAGGCCAGAGGATCAGATCGAAGGTTTCAATGACCAGATCATCAGCGAGGCGCTGAAACTGGCCTTGCAGTGCAATGCGCAAATCGAGTTGCTGTATGCCTACGATCTGGGCTCGATGTACCTGGACGCCGACGGTAGTCGGGAACACGCGTTTCTGTTCGATTCCAACTTGGCGCACACACTGCATGAAGCCCAGAGCGATGCCTTCCAGGCACTTGCCGAGCGCAACGGCATAGCGGTCGAGCACCGCCATATGCGCATTGGTGACCCTGCCAAGGCGCTGGCCCTGTTCATGGACAACCATGACACCGATGTGCTGGTGATGGGCAGTTATCACCACCGTGGTATCGGCTGGTTCATCGGCAGTACTGCCGAACGGGTACTGCACCGCTTGTCGTCCAGTGTGCTGGTGATCTCGCCCAAGCGCTCCCAGGGGTGACGTGGCAGTTGTCAAAGGGCTGCACGACAACACCTGGGGTGCGCTGGCACGGGCACTGTTCGCGACCTTCAATGGAGGCTGCCTGCCCGCAATGCCATAATGACAGCGGCTGGTGGGCGGCAGCCTCATGTTTGGGGTCGGCTGGGGGATCGCTGGCATCTGCCCGGGCCCGGCACTGGTGCTGCTGATTGGCGGCTACTGGCAGGCTTGGCTGTTCGTGGCGGCCATGCTCGTGGGCATGCTGGTATTCAGCGCCGTGGAAGCTTCACGCCGCTGAATTGACAGGCTCGCTGACGCGCCTGCGCTGGCTAGTTTGCGGGCACGAGGATCACGAAGTTCTTTTTCATGTCCTCCAGCACAGTCCACTTGCCTTTGGCGCCGGGCTCGATGATGAACGTGTCGCCAGCGGCGAGGGTGACCGGCGCACAGCCGTCGAGCTCGATCACGCAGCGCCCGCTCAACACATGGCAGAATTCCCAGACTTTGTAGTCGATACGCCACGCTCCGAGACTGGCTTCCCATTCGCCGGAAATACGACCTTGCTGTTCATCGTGGTAGTACTTGGACGTCAGCGTGTGCGGGTCGCCTTCCACCACCTCTTCGAAGAAGGGCAGGTCGCGCACCGGTTGGATATCCATCTCGCGGAACACGGTCAGTTTCTGGGTCATGGTTATTTCTCGAGCGGGTTAGGGTTAGGGCGATACATCAAATAGGCTTCGCCGGTGACGGCGAGCATCGGGTGCGGCACGATCTGGCAGGTTTTCACGATCTTGAAGCCATGGCGTTCGTAGAAGCGCCGTGCACCGTGGTTTTGCGCGTAGTCGATCAGGCACAGGCCCTGCAAGCCAAGGTCCTCAGCGCGTTGCTGGGCGTGGCGAAGGAACTGCACGCCCAGGCCCTGGCTGCGCCAGGCCTCATCCAGGGCCAGGCTTGAGATGTACAAGGTGTCGGGTATTTCCATGTCGGCGTAAGGCGCGAGTACCGGGTCGGTCTCGACCTGCCGGTCAGGGGCCGCGTGCAGTGCATAGCTGTGCATCATGCCGATGACGCGACCTTCGCAGGTGGCCATCAGGCAGTTCTTGTATGAAAAATCACCCTGTTCCCTGGCATAGCGAGCTGTACCCACAGTCAGCAATGCTTCTCCCGGCGCGGCCAGCTTGCTCCATATGTAATCGGCCATGCCTTCTGATGTCAGTTGAAAGAAGCGCGCGATATCGGGCGCGTCCGAGGCCTCGGCAGGTCTGAAGTGGGTAAGCATGTCCAGGGCTTCCATGGGATCGGGTGGCGGGGTGGCGGGTTTACACCGTTGACTGGGGGAGGGTAGGTGCTTTGCAGGGCGGGCATGATGCTCCAGGCGAACACTGTCGGCACAATGCGCGACGGTATGAACATGCACTTGGGTGCATCCGCTGGTCAGGACCTTGGCCAACACGCCTTTTTTCGGCCCGAATGCTCGAGCCCCAGGCGCGTGTCATCAGGCCGGAAAAGCAGGATGGTTCACTGTTCGCGACTGCCAGGTTTGGGCACGACCGGCGCCGGGACATGAAGCTTGTCGATGATCTGCTTGGCCAGGGCATGATAGAGCGAGACGGGCGATACCCAGCCAGAGATGGCGGCGGCCATCAGTGTTGCTGCCAGCATGGGAATGGCCAGGTCCGGGCTGTGCGTCAGTTCAAGCACGATGACCGAGGCAGTGAGTGGCGAGCGCGTGACACCCGCCAGGTAGGCACCCATGCCGAGTAGTGCGCATGCTTGCGGGTCGACACTGGGGATCAAACCCAACACGGGCGCAAATGCCGCACCTATGCTGAGCGAGGGCGAAAACAGACCGCCAGGAATACCGGAGAGGTAGGAAACGACATTGGCCAAGAACTTCCACAGCAGAAAGCTTGAGTCCGTGATCGGCTGGCCTTCAAGCAAGGCGCGTGTTTCTTCGTACCCAGTGCCAAATACATGATTGCCAGACACGAGCCCAAAAGTGGCCAGCAACAGCCCACAGATTGCAGCGAAACGCACGGGGTAACGCCCGCGTGCCGCACATAGGCGGCCTAGCAACCCCTTGTCGGTTGGCAGCACAAGCTTGGCGTAAAAGCCACCCAGCAGCCCACCCAGCACTGCACAAGCCGGTACGACGCTCCAGCCCCAGCCCGTCGGCACCCGACCGCTGATTTCGCCAAAATAGGCGTAATGCCCCATCAAGCCGAGGGTAACGGCGCCGCCGATCAGCACCGCAGTGAGCACCAGCCCGCTGAATCGTTGCTCGAACGTGCGGCTCAATTCCTCGATGGCAAACACAATGCCCGCCAATGGGGTATTGAAGGCCGCTGCGATACCTGCTGCGCCGCCGGCGAGCACCAGGCCTGCGATTGTTCGCCGGCCATGCAGGCCCAGGCGCCGGCCAAAGGTATAGAGCACAGCCGCGCCGATGTGCACGGTGGGGCCTTCGCGGCCAACCGAGCCTCCGACCAGCAGCGCGCCCAAAGTCAGGCTCATGCGAGCGGCAGCCACAGGGAGCGAGAGTAATCGGGCTCGCAGCCGTCGAGAGGGTATTTCCAAGGCAGCGATGACTTGGGGAATACCACTGCCTTTGGCATTCTCAAACCAGCGTTGCGTCAGACAGGCCAGCAAGGCGAAACCCACTGGGGTTATCAGCAGGGGAGCCCAGGGTGCCCGGCCCACCAAGCGCTTGAACGAGGCGAAGGCCTCGTCGGCCAGCCAAGCGAAAGCCAGCGCAACCAGCCCTACCAGCAGCGCTCCGATCCAGAACGCCAGCCGCTGACGCCATTCTCGCCAGCGTGAATGACGAAAGAGGGAAGGGACTGGACGGCTCGGTTCGGACATTGGCCACACATGGCTGAGTTGTAAAGCCGTGAGTATGGCGTGTTTTCGCAGGCTGGCCTACTCAAATACGGCGCAGGGATCGGATGTGCTGTGTGGATAGCCTTGGGTTTTTCGTCGTTCAGCATCCCCTGTCGAGCCGAGGCGTTTCTCGCAAGTCAGCTTCTGTCGTCGCGCTCACTTGCTCGCAAGATTCGCCCGCGCCCACTGCTCGGCGGTGGTGACTGGAATCCCCTGCTGTTCGTTGAAGGTTCCCGCTTTTGGCCAAGCCACACCTCTGCCTTGAGCGAATACAGCACGGTACTTTTTGATGTGATGAGTAGGGTCTTTTCTCAATTCGTCCATCAGGTGCGGGACAGTCCACACGTTGGTTTTGAAAGGACGACCCAGCGCGTGCTCGAGGATGTGCGCGACTTGCCCATACGACACCGTGTCGCCTGCAAGATAGACAATCTCGTTGCGCAAGCGAGGTTCGAAGAAGACGATTTCCGCCGTGAGAGCGCCGATGTCGTCTGGGGTAGTCAGCGTCACGCTGTTCTCGAGACCGCCGAGAGCGTTAACGGTGTCATTGTCGAAATCGACGACTTCAAACACGGGCTCGAAAAGGAAGCTGGTGAACATGCCCGTCGAGATAATCACCCATTCAGTTTTATCTTGCGCGCGAAGCGCCTCGCGTACGTCGAGTTGAGCATCGAAAAGATCCTGTGGGCTGCCCCGACCGATCACTTCGAAATCCACACCAAACTGCCATGGGAAGTAGCGCTTCACGCCCGACCTCAGCGCTGCTGTTGCCAACTTCATCGGGGTTTCCCGGCCCGCGACCATGCCGGCACAGCCTATGACGGTATCGAACCCGGCGAACACGCCAGCTAGCTGTTCAACTGAATCGTTCACCAGATCCGCAGTGACCATCTGAATGCCCAGCCCCCGAAGCTCGTCGATTTCGGCCTTTTTCTCCGGCACCTGGGTGTTGATGGTCGAGCCCCGGAGAAGAACGCTAATTTGGGAGCCGGGTGCGCGTTTGGCCACTCGCGCGAGGTTGCGCAACACCGGGAGACCCAGTTCACCGGCGCCGAGAACCAGAATGGATTGAGGGGATAGTTGGGTTGTTTCGATCATGATTTCTCCTGAGGTGTGAGGCCTGTACCATGAGCGAATGCTGGCATGGCCAAGCCGTACTCGTAAGAAGGCACACGTGTGATACCTGGGAGGAATAAATGGCTAATCAGGATGCTCTGAGCCAGGCAGAAGCTATCTGCCAAACGCTCCGAGAAGAGGATGATGGCGTCAGGCGGGAAGTCCTCGCTCACGCAGGTAGCCGATGGTCATTGGGCATCCTGCATGCCTTGGGTGTGTACGGGTCGATGCGCCACGCCGAGATAAAAAGGCAGATGACCGGGGTAACCCAGCGAATGCTGACCAAGACGCTACGCGCCATGCAACGGGATGGATTGCTACTCCGACGGGAGTTCGGGGACATTCCGCCGCGCGTCGAATATGAGCTGACGCCGCTGGGGATGGAACTGTTGGTACGGATGTCCCCCGTTTGGATGTGGGTTGTCGAAAACGCCGAGGAATTCCGCGCGGCGCGTCGCGCTTTCGACAGTCAAGAAGACAGAAAGCCCGCCTGGCAAATCCCCACCCCGGCACGCTTTGATCCGGAATAATCGTTAGGGTTGCTCTCAAAACCTTGCGGGTCGTTCTGCTCGGCCCGGGCGGCGGCTTCTTGCAATTTGCGTAGCTGTAAAGTCACACCGTCATGCAATAACAGTGTCCAGCTATGTCGCACCATCAGAGCGCGACCTCACCGTCGATATCTTCGTCCAGGTTTACGGAGTGGTTTGCGTTGGCGAGCATGGTTTGCGCCAAGTCTTCCTGTAGGGTGGTGAGGTTGGGTCCGCTTCGGATATCAGCCTCCAGCAAACCCAGGAATGCACTGATGGCAGGGTCTTCATGGGTGGTCTCTACGCGGCTGATTCGGCGCTCTCTCACATAACTACCCACAACTTATTGATTTAGCGGGGACTTGTGGGAGCGGGCATGCCCGCGAACACCGGCGTAGCCGGTGCCAGCCACCGCGTTGGATTCTTCGCGGCGGTTGGACGCCTCGACACGCCCGCCCCCATACAGCCCGCGAGGCGCTTACGAGTTGGGATCTCTGCGCGACAGCGCAACCCCTAGGGCTGTGTGATCGCCCAGGTTAGTGAGAACTGTGCAAGCGATGTGTCGGTTCTTGTAGTGAAGCTCAGTCATTAACCGAATTCATCGCCCCTAAAGACTGTCAGGATCCCCAAAAAACATTTGGATCCGTGACCGCAGCCAGCGCTCCGCCGGGTCGTTATCCTGCGCGCCGCGCCAGGCCATGTGCAGCTCGAAACTACGTACCGGTATCGGCAAGTCCTCCGCCCGCAAGCCACCGGCAGCCGTCAGCGCATCGGCGGTGTAGTCCGGTACGGTCGCCACGATATCGGTACCCGCCAGCAAGCTCCCCAGCCCGTTGAATTGCGGTACCGCCAGCACGACATGGCGCTTGCGACCCAGCTCGTCCAGCGCCTCGTCGATAAAGCCCGACAAGTCCCCGGCAAACGACACCAATGCATGTGGCCGCGCGCAGAAGTCGTCCAGGGTGATGCTGCCAGGCACGCTGTCGGCGCGCAGCAGTTTCGGCGCGCTGCGGCGCAGCACCTTGCGCTTGGCGTTGGCGGGCAGTTCGCTGGTGTAGCTGACGCCCACCGAGATTTCCCCTGAGGCCAGCAGGGTCGGCATCAGCAGGTAGTTCACCCGGCGCACCACCAGCACGATGCCAGGAGCCTCGGCGCGAATGCGCTTGAGCAGTTGCGGCAGCAGGGCGAACTCGGCGTCGTCCGACAGGCCGATGCGGAATACGGCATTGCTGGTGGCAGGGTCGAATTCGGCTGCGCGGCTGACCGCTGTGGAAATCGAATCCAGCGCCGGCGACAACAGCGCGAAGATTTCGTGGGCCCGCGCCGAGGGTTCCATGCTGCGGCCTGTGCGTACGAATAGCGGGTCGTCGAACAGGTTGCGCAGGCGCGACAAGGCCGCGCTGATGGCCGGCTGGCCCAGGAACAGTTTTTCCGCTGCACGGGTCACGCTGCGCTCGTGCATCAGCGTTTCGAACACAATCAGCAAGTTGAGGTCTACACGACGCAGGTCGTTTCGATTCATCGGTGCGCTTCGCCTGAAGGGGGGCAGGGGTGAATATTAAGGCCAAAGGCTGTTACCCTGCACGGCTTTACGGGAGCCAATTGCACGGAAAGCCAGGTGCCCAATCGATGACAGGCATGTCGACTATTAATGACCACTGGTGGTCTTACTGCAAAAGCCCGGATAGAGTCAGTGGTAATTAGAGGTTCACAAAGGCGAGGTATGCGATGTCCCGCATGATCCGTTTCCACAAGTTCGGCGCTGCCGATGTGCTCCGTTGCGAGGAGCAGGCCGAACCGTCTCCCGCTGCCGACGAAGTGCAAATTCGCGTCGAGGCGGTTGGCGTCAGCTGGTATGACGTGCTCTGGCGGCAGAACCTGGCGCCGTCGCAGGCACGCCTGCCGGCCGGTATCGGCCATGAGATGGCGGGTGTGGTGACGGCGGTCGGTGAAGGGATCGCAGACATTGCCGTGGGTGACCGGGTTGCCAGTTTTCCCGCTACCAGCGCCAATGACCACCCGGTATACGGCGATGTCATCGTGCTGCCACGGACCGCGATCACACGCTATCCGCAGGTGCTTACCCCGATCGAGGCCAGCGTGCATTATACGCCGCTGCTGATTGCCTATTTCGCCTACGTTGACCTGGCACGGGCCAAGGCCGGGCAGACTGCCTTGGTCACCGACGCCAGCCACTGTGCCGGCCCCGCTTTCGTACAGTTGGGCAAGGCGCTGGGGCTTAAAGTGTTCGCTGCCACCAAGGATGCCGAGCAGCGTGACTACCTGCTGGGCCTGGGCGCCGACAAGGTGATCGTCACCGAAGAGCAGGACCTGTTGATGCAGGTTGGCAAGTACACCGATGGGCGCGGCGTGGACATGGTTCTGGACGGCATGGGCGGGCCGCAGATGTCGTTGCTTGGCGATGTGCTGGCTCCGCGTGGCAGCCTGGTACTGTATGGCCTGCAAGGCGGCAACCAGACGCCGTTCCCAGCCTGCGCGGCCTTCCAGAAGAACATCCAGTTCTATGTGCACTGCATCGGTAACTTCACGGGCAAGCCGGAGCTGGGTATCAGCCAGGACCAGGTGGCGCTGCAGCGTGCCTTGCGCGACATCAACCAGTTCACCGCCGACCAGTTGCTGACCCCGCAGATCATCAAGGTGTACCCGTTCGAGCAGGTGGTGGAGGCGCATCGCTACATGGACCAGTGCCCCTGCGGTGGGCGCGTGGTGTTGGATATGGCGTCACACTGACCACTGCAGTTCACCGTGAACCCGGGCCAGCCCCGGGTTTTTTGTGCGCGGAATAAAGTAGCGTCATTGTTAAAGTGGGAATATTCCTACAATAAAAGACGAAGCGGACTACATATAATTCATTAATTAAATGCCACTGGAAACATGCCGCCAATCATTTGCGGTTGCATGTGCGTGGTTAGAAGGTCAAGGTGAATTTGGCGCTTTGCTGAATGGTTTTTTTACCGTGATCTGTATCTTCAATTCGCTTCGCATCACTCGATAATGGCGCAATGATACTTTGTGCAAAGGAGTGGGGGATGCGTACGGCTAGGCCTGAATCAGAGCATTGCAGGGGTATGTTTTTCTCCATGGCCTGGCGACAGTGAAGGCTCACGTCACTTTATTCAATTGTAGGAAGTTTCTTCTGTAAAAGCCTGGCGCAGAGTAAGCCTGAACAACTTGCTTGGGTATGCGCCGGCTACTCGAAGTGGTGAGGTGATCCGTGACTGCTATTCACGACCAGGCAATGCATTATATCTACCAGCAAGTACTCGAGCGCTTGCTCGCCCATATGTCTCAGGCGCAACGGGCCTCCTTGCAGTTGTTGATACAACGTTTATTGGTAGCCGCAGGCGGGCCTGAATATATCGGCACCTTTCGCCTGCAGGTATTGCAGGGCAGTGATCGTCAGGGTGCGCGGCTACTGGCGATGTTGCGTGCTGCGCAGTTGAGCATCGCCATGCGTGCGCCGGTTACTTTCCAACTGCGCGTGCTGGTGGTGAGTTTGCCGGTGGCCGGTAGCCCTACGTTGCACGGGCTCGATCGAGGCTTCAGCGCGCTGTTCATGCAGGATGATCCGCGGGTGCAACTGCAAATGATCGAGGGGCGCGAAGTGGTACCGTTCAGTTGCCGCCCCCGTGCAGCGTCCGAGCGCTGGTTGCCGACCAGGGAAGCGCTGCTGATGTTTGGCCACCTGATCGATGCCAGGCCAGAAGCCTTGCTGGGCAGCCGCCTGCACCTGGAACTGGCGGCGGCCGTAAGCTTCGCGCTGCAGGCCCAGGCGCCCGCCGACGCGATGGTCACCGCCTTGCCCGCAGGGCAGCGCCGGCGGTACCTGGCGTGGGCGCTGCATAGCCAGCGCCTGGCGGGTCAACGTGGCCCTTATCTGGCGCACCACTGCCTGTCGACGCTGGCCGAGGGCCTGGCGCGCTTGCAAGGGGCTGTGGGGCTGGCGCCCGGCAACCCGGCGGATCAGCCTGCGGGGTCTGCGCTCAAGGGGGGGCCGGTGCGGTTGATAGCCATTGATGACCTGCTGCCGCCGTTGCTGGACGGGCAGCAGTTGGATGCCATGCTGGGCTGGCACTTCGCGGCGGACGACGAGGCCTGCTCGCCGTTGGCCGCGTTCGTCGACCCATTGGCGTTGGCTCAGTTGCAGGAGCTGCGGACCCGCAGCCTGGAGCCTCAGGCCACTCGGCCGCCCTTGAGCCTGGCTGGGGCGCCGGGCAACAGCAAGCCTGCCGCAGACCCTGTGCTGCAGTTTGGCAAGGCCTATGGCCTCAGCCAGGCCCAACTGGAATGCCTGCTCTGCAAACCGTTCGCCAGGCAGGGCAAGAACCTCGAGCGTTTTCTGCGCGCTCGCCATGCCGACATGCTGGTGGCGTTGCCATACCTGCACAGAGCAATGCAGGGCAAACCGTGCCCTGCGGCGGTCAAAGCCTGGCTGGTGAACACCAGCGGGCTGTCACTGGCGCAACTGCGGGCAGTCTATGGCGGTAAGATGCCGCTACCTGCGTGGCGCCTGCTCAGTGCGTTGGCGCGCCGCGACGCGCACTTGCGGCTGTTGCCGCGCCACGCCGCTGAAAGGCGGCACAGTCCCGCGAGGCACCTTTAATGGCGCGAACAGCGGCCGGCGAGTTCGCTTATCGGCGGGTCTACCGCTACCTGGAAGCGTTGATTGGCCAGGCGGCGGCCGGTGGTCCGAACCGGCTACCGTCCTTGCGTGAGCTGTCGCGGCGGCTGCGGGTATCGCTGGCAACGGTGCAGAGCGCCTACAGCCTGCTGGAAGAGGAGGGCCGCGTGCACTGCCTGCCACGCTCGGGCTATTTCGTTCGCCTGGCTGACCTGCAGCAAGGTGGCATGCCCCGGCAGGCGCCCCAGCCCGCACAACCGTTGCTGGAGCGCGCCTTGTTCGCCCACGAGCGGCGCCTGGCCCGCCAGCGCGAGCGCGGCGCTGGCCCTTGGGAAGTGCAGGGCAGTGCGCGCCTGCGTGACGCCCTGGCGGAGCGTTACACCCGTTGCTCGCGCCAGTACTGGCGGGCCAATGACGTCCACTTGGCCCCGGAAGTGCCGGCGTTGCTGGAAACGCTGCTCCCAGGCCTGGCCCTGCACAGGGGCACCACGGTGCTGGTACAGTCGCCCTGTTGCGGGCACGTGCTGCGTGCTTTGGCGCGCGCTGGCATGCGGGTGTTGGAGGTGCCACCCGATCCACGTGGCAACCCGGACCTGCAGGCCGTGGCCAGGCTGTTGGGCTGCGAGCCGGTACGCCTGCTGGTGATGCCGTCCTGCCTTGGCCTGCCGCAAGGGCGGTTGGTCTCCCTGCATTACCAGCAGCAGCTTGGCCTGCTGTTGAGTCAGCACAACGTATGGCTGCTGGAGAACGACCTGGACAGCGAACTTTGCTACAACGGCCCGCCCGCGACCCGCCTGCGCGATTGGGTCGATCCGCGCAGGCTGCTGATCATGGGGGCGTTCGAGGCTGCAGTAGGGCCCGAAGCGCCGTATGCCTACGTACTGAGCGTGGATACCGCCTTGGCCAAGGCGTTCTGCGAGCGGGCGTTCCGCCTTGCACCGCTGCGGCTGTTGGCGCTGGCCCACCTGTTGGCCAAGGGCGATATCGAAGCGCAACTGGTGGCGTTGCGCAGCAACCTGCAGCAGCGCACTCAAAGCCTCGCCTGTGCGTTGCGCGCGCAGTTCGCCCAGCGGGTGGCGCTGGAGCCCCCGCAAGGCGGGCGCATGCTGTGGGTGCGCTTCGAGCAGCCGCTGGCCTGGGATGCCATTGCCACGGCCTTGGCAGGTTGCGCATTGCATGCATTGCCGGGGGACCAGTTCAGCTTGCAGGGCCGTTACCGGCAGCACCTGGCGCTGGTATGGCTGGGCGACTGCCCAAGTGCCCTGCAACAGGCTGTGCAGCGCCTGGCCCAGGCCCTGGACTCTCGCCGCAGGCGGGTGCGGCGGTTCCCCGCTGAATCCTAGGGCGCTGCATGCCTCACGGTGCGCGCGCGGCCGTTTGTGCAGGGGCGAGCTGACCCACGGCACTTGCCAGGCCCTTGGGTCTGTATGTATAACCAGTGCCTTGTTCCCGCGACCTGACCCAGCCCGTGATTGCCCACTCCGTCGACGACCCGTTCTATTACCTGCACAACTTTCGCCAGGTATTGCTGTGGGTCGAACAGCGCTACCAGGACCTGCTCGATGAACAGGAACTGGCGTTCATCCATGCCTTCGGCCAACTGAGCGCGCCAGCCCAGGCCTTGATGGTGCGCATGGTGATGCGCAAGGGCGAATTGTTTCGCAGCGACCGCCTCGTCTATGAGGAAATAGGCGACACCGAACTGGCCCTGCAGCCGCTCAAGGCCCTGGGCTGGGTCCGCGAGCCCGAGCAACTGCAGTTGGAGCAACTGTTCGCCTTGCTGCGCAAAGACGAACTGGCGTGCTGTTTCGCCGCCCAATTGACCCGCCCGCGTGCCGCCAAGCATGACTTGCTGGCCCAGTTGCAGCCGTTGCAGCTGGCCGCCCGGTCTCTGGCCGAGTGGTACCCGGGCAGTGAGTTGCGCATCTTGCAGTGGTGCCTGCAACCGCTCTGCGACCGCATGCGGCTGCTGTTCTTCGGCAACCTCTACCAGGATTGGTCAGACTTCGTGCTTGCCGACCTGGGGCTGCTGCGCTACGAGCAGGTGCCCTTCAGCGCGGATTCGCGCGCCCTGCAGCAGCGCGCCGATATCGACCTGGCCATGGTGCTGCATGAGTGTGCCGAGCGCCTGGAGCAGGGCGAACACCCTCAGTCGATAATCACGGCAATACAGCACCTGCACTGCGACAACCCTTGGCTGGCCCGGCGCCGTGCGCGGTTGCAGTTCGCCCTGGGCCAGCAATGCGAGCGCCTGGGTGACTGGGACCAGGCCATGGCGGTTTATGCGCAGTGCAGCCATGCCCAGGCGCGTATTCGCCAGGTGCGGGTGCTTGAGCGCAGTGAACGTTGGCCGCAGGCCCATGCCCTGGCGTTGCAACTGGCAGCGGCACCGGCCAACGCACTGGAGGTCCAGGCGCTGGAGCGTATGCTGCCACGCCTGGCGCGCAAGCTCGGTGGCCCGCCACAGCGCCGCCAGCGCGTGGCGCCGCTGGCACTGATCGAACTGGAATTGCCCCGCGAGCACGCCGCGCTAGGCGTTGAAGAGGCTGTGCGGCAGCATTTGGCCGCCGAGGGCGGGCAGGCCCACTATGTGGAGAACACGCTGTTCAACAGCCTGTTTGGCCTGCTGTGCTGGGAGGCGATCTTCGCCCCTGTGCCTGGCGCTTTTTTCAACCCGTTCCAGGCCGCGCCGCAGGACCTGCACGACAGCGACTTCCAGCAGCGCCGTAGTGCCCTGTTCGAGCAATGCCTGGCGCGGCTCGACGATGGTAGCCACCACCAGGCGATCCTGGATTGCTATGCGGCCAAACACGGGCTGCAGTCACCCTTCGTGCACTGGTCGATGCTCAACGAAGCGCTACTGCAGCAGGCCTTGACCTGCCTGCCGGCTGCGCAACTCAAGCACTGCTTCGTGCGCCTGCTGCAGGACATTCGCAGCAACCGTGCGGGCATGCCCGACCTGATCCAGTTCTGGCCCGAGCAGGGGTGTTATCGCATGGTCGAGGTCAAAGGCCCCGGTGACCGCCTGCAGGACAACCAGTTGCGCTGGCTGGCGTTCTGCCAGGAGCACGGCCTGCCTGTCGCGGTCTGCCATGTGCGCTGGAGTGACGCCGCTTGAGCTACAGCGTGGCGGTGCGTGCCTTGTGCGAGTTCAGTGCCAAGGTCGGCGACCTCGACCTGCGCTTCACGCCGTCGCCCACCGCTCAGGAGGGCATCGAGGGCCACCAGCGGGTAGTGGCCAGGCGTGCGGCCGGCTACGAGTCGGAAATTACCCTCGAGGGCCAGTTCGAAGGCCTTCGGGTGCGGGGGCGTGCCGACGGTTACGACCCTGCCTGCAACCGGCTGGAAGAGATCAAGACCCACCGTGGCGACCTGGCCCGGCAACCGGCCAACCACCGCCAGCTGCACTGGGCGCAGGCAAAGGTGTACGGCTGGCTGATGTGCCAGGCCCGGCAACTGGCGAGCATCGAGGTTGCCTTGGTGTACCTGGACGTCGACAGCGACAGCCAGACCCTGTTCAGTGAGCACTGCACGGCCGCTGAGTTGCAGGCATTCTTCCAGGTCCAGTGCCAGCGCTTTCTGGGCTGGGCCCAGTTCCAGCAGCAGCGCCTTTGCGAACGTGACCACGGCCTTCAGGCGCTGCGCTTTCCCTACCCAGCGTTCCGCCAAGGCCAACGGCAACTGGCAGAAACCCTGTACAAGGCGGTGAGCACGGGCCGTTGCCTGATGGCCCAGGCCAGCACCGGCATCGGCAAGACCCTGGGTACCTTGTTTCCGTTGCTCAAAGCCATGGTGCCCCAGCAACTGGACAAACTGTTCTTCCTCACGGCCAAGACCCCGGGCCGGGCGCTGGCCCTGGATGCCATGCGCCAGATCACCACGGGCGATACCCAGCCTGGGTTACGCACCCTGGAACTGATCGCTCGCGACAAAGCCTGCGAGTACCCGGACAAAGCCTGCCATGGCGAGTCCTGCCCGCTGGCGGCCGGCTTCTACGACCGCTTGCCAGCCGCGCGCAAGGCCGCTGCGGCCGTGCCGCTGCTGGACCTTAGCCACCTGCGCGAAGTGGCCTTGGCCCATCAGGTGTGCCCGTACTACCTGGGCCAGGAGATGGCCCGCTGGGCCGACGTACTGGTTGCCGATTACAACTATTACTTCGACGCCCACGCCTTGTTGTTCGGGCTGACACAGCTCAATCAGTGGCGGGTCGCGGTTCTGGTCGACGAGGCTCACAACCTGGTCGAGCGTGGGCGGGGCATGTACAGCGCCAGCCTCGATCAGGGGCAGTTGTTGGCGTTGCGCCAGAGCAAACCCCATGGGCTGGGCAGTGCGCTGGACCGCCTGAACCGCCAGTGGAACGCTCTGTACAAAGAGCAACGGGCACCGTACCAGGCCAGCGAAGCGCTGCCGCATGACCTTTTGCGCGCCCTGCAGCAGTGCATCGGGTTGATCCAGGAGCAGATGAACCAGGCGCCCACGCACATCGACCCGCAGGTGCTGCAGTTCTTCTACCAGGCCTTGCAGTTCAGCCGGGTAGCCGAACTGTTCGACGAGCATTTCCTGTTCGACATCAGCCAGCGCCAAGGGCCGCGCAAGCGCCGGCTGGCGACCTTGTGCCTGCGCAATGTGATCCCGGCACGGCTGCTGGCACCGCGCATGCGCGCGGCGCGCAGCGTCACCCTGTTCTCTGCCACGCTGAGCCCGCGGCAGTTCTACAGCGACCTGTTGGGCATGCCGGCCGATACAGCGTGGCTGGAGGTGGCAGCGCCGTTTCGTGCCGAACAACTGCAGGTGCGCATTGCCAGCCAGGTGTCTACCCGCTACCAGCAGCGCCAGGCTTCGCTGGCGCCGATCGTCGAATTGATTGCCCGGCAGTATGAGCGCCAGCCGGGTAACTACCTGGCGTTCTTCAGCAGTTTCGAGTACCTGCAGCAGGTCGCCGGGCTGCTGGCCGAGCGCCACGCGCAGATCCCATTGTGGGCCCAGGCCCCGGGCATGGACGAGGCGGCCCGGCAGGCGTTCCTCGACCGCTTTGTCGCCGACGGCCAAGGCATCGGCTTTGCCGTGCTGGGTGGTGCGTTCGGTGAAGGGGTGGACTTGCCGGGCACCCGCCTGATCGGCGCCTTCGTCGCCACGCTCGGGCTGCCCCAGGTCAACCCGGTCAACGAGCAGTTCAAGCAGCGCCTGGGTCGGCAATTTGGCGCGGGTTTCGATTATGCCTATCTCTACCCCGGCGTGCGCAAAGTGATCCAGGCAGCGGGGAGGGTGATTCGGGGGGACCAGGACCGTGGTGTGCTGGTGTTGATCGATGAGCGTTTCGCCGAACCGAGGGTGCAGCAGATGTTCCCGGGCTGGTGGCCGCAAGGCGAGCAGTGTACCTGACCGCTGCGTTCAGCACCTGGCACTGCGCCGGCAGGCCCAAGGTCGTTCAGGGGGCTCGATTGGGGTAAGATCACCTTCCATGCCTGATGCAAAGTCCTTGTATATCAAGGTGATGGCACTGTATTGGGCCAGAATGGCCTGACCGTTAGTTTGTCATGCAGACTCGCTGGCATGCCGTTTTGATCTGCTCCAGCGTCGGCCCGCTGTGCTGCCGGCCAACGCCCCGCTACAGGATTCACGTTTTGTCCGACCTCTCGAAAAATCCGCTGCTGCAGTACATGGCCCGCCTGGCCCCATCCAGCCAGCAAACCATGCGCTACATCCTTCAGGACGCCGCCGACCGCTTGGGGTTCGTCGACTGCAATATCGTCGACGTGCCCTGGCATCGGCTCGAACCCGGCCATGTGATCGCTCTGGTGGCCGCCCTGCGGGCCGATGGTTACGCGCCCAACAGCTCTTCGCTGTACGTCAACGCCATCCGTGGGGTGATGAACGAGGCCTGGCGCCAGGGCCTGATCGACCACGAGCAGTTGTTACGCATCCGCGAGGTCAAGCCGGCAACCGGCACCCGCCTGCCGCCCGGGCGCAACCTGCGGCGTAGCCTGATTCGCGAACTGATGGAGGTGTGCGCTGCCGACCCGCGGCCGCAAGGGGTGCGCGATGCGGCGATCATTGCCTTGCTGTATGGCACAGGCATGCGCAAGTCGGAATCGGTCGACATCGACCTTGCCCAGGTTGATTTCGCCGCACGCAGCCTGCAAGTGGTGGGCAAGGGCAACCACCAGTTGATCAAGTACGCGCCGCCCTGGGCGTTCGAGAAGCTGCAGGCGTGGCTCGACCTGCGCCGCCAGGACCTGCCGGCCGGTGTCGAAGACGACCCGTTCCTGTTCAACCGCATCCGCCGCGGCAATCACATCACCCGGGCGCGTATCACCAAGCATGCCATTTACTACATCGCCCGCCAGCGCGGGGCGCAGGTGGGAGTAAAGATCATGCCGCATGACTTCCGCCGCGCGTTCATCACCCGGGTGATCGAGGAGCACGACCTGTCCATTGCACAAAAGCTGGCACACCATGCCAACATCCAGACCACGGCGATCTACGACCGGCGTGACGACAACGAACGCCGCCGTGCGGTAGACCGTTTCGACTACTGAGCGCCGACCAGCGTAGGCCTCGCCAGCACCGAAACGGGGCCTGGGCACGCCCCCGCTTTGTGCGGCCCACGCGGCGGTGCCCGATGGCAGAGCGACCGGTAAAAATAATTCATCTGCCTTCACCTGCGGAGTTGGCCCGCAACCTGCTATATCCAGCCTGCGAATTTGATCGAGTGGTCAGGCCGTGCGCCCTAACCGGCGCCCGCCGCTGACCCTCTTACCGGCCAGCAGGCCACGGATTTCAGGGGCCGCAGGATGTCGCTCGCGGAGCAGATCGAACACCACCCAGACGACGCAGGCTGGAGCGCCCACCTGCAGTTGCGCTTTGTCCAGCGTGCGGGTACGACCCGCCTTGGTGCATGGAAACATTTCGGACCTCTTTTGGTGCAGCGCCCCTTCTACCCGGAAGGTGCACCCTGCCATGTGTATGTACTGCACCCGCCGGGTGGCATCGTTGCCGGCGATCGCCTGGAGCTCGACATTCAGCTGGAAACTGGCAGCCACGCCCTGCTGACCATGCCCGGTGCCAGCAAGTTTTACCGCAGCATCGGCCCGACCGCACGGCTGACCCAGCGCTTCCACCTGGCCGCTGGCAGCACCCTGGAATGGTTGCCCCAGGACAGCATTTTCTTCTCCGGTGCCCGTGCCAGGCTCGCCAGCCACTTTACCCTAGAGCCCGGCGCCCGGTTGCTGGCCTGGGAAACGTTGTGCCTGGGCCGCCCGGTGATGCTCGAGCGGTTCGACCAGGGCGCCCTCGACAGCCTGTTGCACATCACCCTGGCCGGCGAAACGGGCCTGCATGAGCGCCTGCGTATCGAAGGCGGGCAGCTGGGCAAGCTCGGCGGCCACCCACTGTTAGGCACCTTCTGTGCCGCGCCGGCCGATCAGGCATTGCTGGAGCAGGTAAGGCTCATGCTCGATGAGCTGAGCACCCCTGCCGGCGCGACGCTGCTTGGTTCGCTGCTGGTGATCCGCCTGCTCGACCATGACAACCAACATTTGCAACGCATCCTGCAACGCCTGTGGCATGTGCTGCGTCCGGCCGTGCTCGGCCTGCCAGCCTGCCCGCCACGTATCTGGGCCACCTGAGAGAGCGCCATGGAGCTGACCCCAAGAGAGAAAGACAAACTGCTGCTGTTCACTGCCGCCTTGTTGGCAGAACGGCGCCTGGCCCGTGGCCTGAAACTCAACTACCCGGAGGCCGTAGCGCTGATCAGCGCCGCCGTGCTGGAAGGGGCCCGTGATGGGCGCACCGTCGCTGAGCTGATGAGCATGGGCCGCGAGGTGTTGAGCCGTGACCAGGTCATGCCTGGCATCGCCGAGATGCTGCACGACGTACAGGTCGAAGCGACCTTTCCGGATGGCACCAAGTTGGTGACCGTGCATGACCCGATCGTCTGAACCTGCCGAGGAACGCCGCATGATCCCAGGTGAAATCCAGGTCGCCGCTGGCGACATCGAATTGAACAGTGGCCGCGTCACGGTCAGCGTCAGCGTAGCCAACCATGGCGACCGCCCGGTGCAGGTCGGCTCGCATTACCACTTCTACGAAGTCAACGAGGCGCTGGTGTTCGAGCGTGGGCCAACCCTGGGCTTTCGCCTGGATATCCCGGCCGGCACTGCCGTGCGCTTCGAGCCGGGCCAGGCCCGTACCGTGCAACTGGTGGCTTACGCTGGCAAGCGCGAGGTCTACGGCTTTCAGGGCAAGGTGATGGGCGCACTGGAGGGCAGGGCATGAGCCGTATTTCCCGCCAGGCCTATGCCGACATGTTCGGCCCTACCGTGGGTGACCGTGTGCGCTTGGCCGACACGGCGTTGTGGGTCGAAGTAGAGAAGAACTACACCGTTTACGGCGAAGAAGTGAAGTTCGGCGGCGGCAAGGTCATCCGCGATGGCATGGGGCAGGGCCAGATGCTGGCCGCCGAGGCCATGGACCTGGTGTTGACCAATGCGTTGATCATCGACCACTGGGGCATCGTCAAGGCCGATATCGGCATCAAGCACGGGCGTATCGCCGTGATCGGCAAGGCCGGCAACCCCGACGTGCAACCAGGCGTCAACATACCCGTAGGGCCAGGCACCGAAGTGATCGCCGCCGAGGGCAAGATCGTCACTGCCGGGGGGGTCGACTCGCACATCCATTTCATCTGCCCGCAGCAGGTGGACGAGGCGCTCAACAGCGGTGTCACCACCTTCATCGGTGGCGGCACTGGCCCGGCTACCGGAACCAACGCCACCACCTGCACCCCAGGCCCGTGGTACCTGGCGCGCATGCTGCAGGCTGCCGACAGCCTGCCGATCAACATCGGCTTGCTGGGCAAAGGCAACGCCTCGCGCCCTGAAGCGTTGCGCGAGCAGATCGCTGCCGGGGCGGTCGGGCTCAAGCTGCACGAGGACTGGGGCTCGACACCGGCGGCCATTGACTGTTGCCTGGGCGTAGCCGAAGAAATGGATATCCAGGTGGCCATCCATACCGACACGCTCAACGAATCGGGCTGTATCGAAGACACGCTGGCGGCGATCGGTGACCGCACCATCCACACCTTCCACACCGAAGGTGCCGGTGGCGGCCATGCCCCCGACATCATCCGTGCGGCCGGGCAGGCCAACGTGCTGCCGTCCTCGACCAACCCGACGCTGCCGTACACCATCAACACGGTGGACGAGCACCTGGACATGCTCATGGTCTGCCACCACCTGGACCCAAGCATTGCCGAGGACGTGGCGTTTGCCGAGTCGCGCATCCGCCGTGAAACCATCGCTGCCGAGGACATCCTCCACGACATGGGCGCTTTTGCCATGACCTCGTCCGACTCCCAGGCCATGGGCCGGGTGGGCGAGGTGGTGCTGCGCACCTGGCAGGTGGCGCACCAGATGAAGCTGCGCCGTGGCCCACTGGCACCGGATACCCGCTACAGCGACAACTTCCGGGTCAAGCGCTACATCGCCAAGTACACCATCAACCCGGCGCTCACCCATGGCATCGGCCACGAGGTGGGCTCGGTCGAAGTGGGCAAGCTGGCCGACCTGGTGCTGTGGTCGCCGGCATTTTTCGCGGTCAAGCCCGCCTTGGTACTGAAGGGCGGCATGATCGTCACCGCGCCCATGGGCGATATCAACGGGTCCATCCCCACGCCCCAGCCGGTGCATTACCGCCCGATGTTCGGCGCGTTGGGCGCAGCCCGCCATGCCACGCGCATGACCTTCCTGCCCAAGGCCGCCATGGACCGTGGCCTGGTCGAGCAATTGAACCTGCGCAGCCTGATCGGCGTGGTGGACGGGTGCCGCCGGGTGCGCAAGCCGGACATGGTCCACAACACCCTGCAGCCGCTGATCGAGGTCGACGCGCAAACCTACCAGGTGCGTGCCGATGGCGAGCTGCTGGTCTGCGAACCGGCCAGTGAACTGCCGCTGGCCCAGCGCTATTTCCTGTTCTGAAGGAGCACCGATGATTGTCTTGACCCAGCGGATTACCGAACCCGGCACACGTGCTGTCACGGGTACCGTCACCCTCGATGTGGACAGCCGCATCAAGAGCCGCCTGCGGGTGACGCTGGACGATGGTCGCGAAGCCGGCCTGATGCTGGAGCGTGGCCACCTGCTGCGTGGCGGCGAACTGTTGGCCGATGCCGAGGGCACCCAGCTGATCCGCGTGCTGGCAGCGCCCGAGGCGGTGTCCACCGTGCGCTGTGCCGACCCGCACCTGCTGGCGCGCGCGGCCTACCACCTGGGCAACCGCCATGTCCCGCTGCAGATCGAGCCCGGCCTGTTGCGCTTCCAGCATGACCATGTGCTGGACGAGATGCTGCGTGGCCTGGGCCTGACTGTCGAGGCCGAGCAGGCCCCGTTCGAGCCCGAAGCGGGTGCTTACCAAAGTGCGCCACACAGCCACAGCCACGCTCACGCCCACGATCACCCGTTCGTGCGCTTGCCTGCCCATTCCTGAACTGCCCTGGAGCAACCGATGAAAAAGACTTTCGCCCTGTTTCTGCTGATGCTGGCCGTGCCGGCTTTCGCCCACCCCGGGCATGACAGCAACCCCTTGCATGACGGCCTTCTGCACCCGCTGACCGGGCTCGACCACCTGCTGATGCTGCTGGGGACCGGCGTACTGGCGGCGCTGACCCGGCGCAACCTGACCTTGCCACTGGCGACCCTGGCCGCGATGTTCGGCGGGGCGATATGTGGGCATCTGTTCGGGGACGTGCTGGGCATGGAAACGCTGATCGCTGTGTCGCTGCTGGTGGCCGCAGGTGCCGTGCTGCTGCCTGGCCGGCAACGACTGCTGGCCTTGGCGATGCCGGTGTTCGCGCTGTTCCATGGCTGGGCGCATGGCGTCGAGGCCACGCCAAGCGCGTTCTGGCAGTTCAGCGCCGGCTTTGTCACGGTCAGCGGGCTGTTGCTGGCCGCCGGCTTTGCGGTCGGTTGCCTGCTGCGCCGCCATGCTGGCCTGCAAAAAGCTTTCGGCGGTGGCCTGCTGGCCGGCGCCGCGCTGGTACTGGCCGGCTGATGAACAGCGATCTGGCGTTGCTGCGCCTGCTGCAACTGGCCAGCCCAGGCCTGCCGGTAGGTGGCTTCACCTATTCGCAGGGCCTGGAGTGGGCCGTGGAGGCGGGCTGGGTAAGGGATGTGCACGGCTTCACTGCGTGGCAGCGTGAGCAGTTGCACGACACGCTGGTCGGCCTGGACTGGCCGGTGCTCGCCCGCTTGTACCAGGCCTGCCAGGCCGAGGATGCGCAGGCCTTTGCTCATTGGAGCCGGTTTTTGCTGGCCAACCGTGAAACCGCCGAGTTGCGCCTGGAAGAACAGCAGCGCGGGGCGGCCCTGGCACGGCTACTCGACGGTTGGCAGTTGGGCCAGGCGCCGGCGTGGCGGACCAGCCTCGAGCTGACCCAGTTGGGCGGCATGGCCTGGTTGGCTGTGCACTGGGCCATCCCCTTGCGCCAACTGGCCCTGGGGCATGGCTTTGCCTGGTTGGAGGGCGCGGTCATGGCCGGTGTCAAGTTGGTGCCGTTCGGCCAGCAGGCGGCCCAGACCCTGCTGCGTGACCTGGCCACCGATTTGCCCGCAGCCATCGACCAGGCCCTGACCCTGGGCGACGACCAGCTCGGGGGTGGCCTGCCGTTGCTGGCCATTGCCTCATCGCGTCACGAAACCCAATACACCCGTTTGTTCCGTTCCTGAGGACTGCCTGCATGCATAGCTATCAACAACCCCTGCGCGTCGGTGTCGGCGGCCCTGTCGGTTCCGGCAAGACCGCACTGCTCGAAGCCCTGTGCAAAGCCATGCGCGATCACTACCAGATTGCCGTGGTCACCAACGACATCTACACCAAGGAAGACCAGCGCATCCTCACCGAAGCCGGCGCGCTGGAGCCGGAGCGCATCGTCGGGGTGGAAACCGGCGGTTGCCCGCACACGGCGATTCGCGAAGACGCGTCCATGAACCTGGCGGCGGTCGAGGCGCTGGCGCGCAAGTTCGGCAACCTCGAAGTCATTTTCGTGGAAAGCGGCGGTGACAACCTCAGCGCCACATTCAGCCCGGAGCTGGCCGACCTGACCATCTACGTGATCGACGTAGCCGAGGGCGAGAAGATTCCGCGCAAGGGTGGCCCGGGCATCACCAAGTCCGACTTCCTGGTGATCAACAAGACCGACCTGGCACCGTATGTGGGGGCTTCGCTGGAGGTGATGGAGCGCGATACCCAGCGCATGCGCCCACAGCGCCCATGGACTTTCAGCAACCTGAAGAAAGGAGAGGGGCTGCAGGCAGTGATCGATTTCATTGTGGAACGCGGAATGCTGGGTGTGCGCGGTTAAACGGCCGCGCACACCGGCGTGGGCGGTGCCCTGCACCGCTGAGCTGTCGCCTGTTCAGCCAGAATGGGCGATAGGCTCGTCACCCAGTTCCTCGGCTGCCTCTTCATCGCCAGGCAGCGCGGTGATCACGCTGAAGTCGCTGACTTCCACCTGGCCGCCGCCATACCCCAGCAAGTGGAAGGAAAACGCCTTGCGATCGGTCGGGTTGTCGAAGCGGAAGTCCATCTCCAGTGGTTGATCGGTGGTGACTTGCACCTCGGCAGGCAGACCCAGCGGTACGTCCTGTTCCAGTTGCTTGGCCTTGAGCTGGATATAGGCCACGTGCCTTGGGTCCAGCGAGCGGACCTTGATGCGGACCCGGGTACGCGAGCCCCCCGGCATTTCCAGGTACTGGGCACCGATCAGGTTATCGGCCCAATCATCCTGGATGCGCTTGCGCAACCTGATCGGCGCAGGGCCGCCAAACTGGTAGCGCAGGTTCAGCGGCGTCTGCAGCAGCGACTGGTCAAGCACGCCGGCCAGGGCACCGATCTGCTGCCCGAGCAGGTTATCGCCGCTGCCAAGGTAGCGGGCCTGCCCGGCGATGAAGCCCTCACTGGCGTAACGCCGGCAACGTTGTTGAAAATCGCACTCGGTAAACACCCCTTGGCCGTTGTGGTAGCGCAGCATGCCGTTGGTGTAGGCGATCATTTCGCGGCCGGTGGCGTAGTCGCGGTACAGCGAGCGGCCGCCCAGGGCCATGGGGATCGGCAGCGAGAAGTAGTCGAGCAGTGAAGCGGCAAGGTCGATGTGGCCATAAGTCCCTTGCTTGAGCCTTGGCAATTGCGCCTGCTCCGGGGCCAGGGTCAGGTTGAAACCCCAGGAGGACGCCAGGCGCACACCGTCGATGCCATGCGACTCGTCGGAGGTCAGCACCACCAGCGTGTCCTTGAGTACCCCCTGGCGTTCGAGGCTGTCGAGGAACGTCGCAACCGCGTCGTCCAGGTAGGCCACTGCCGCCTGTTTCGGCGTGTCGAACCGTTCGAGGTACTCGGCCGGCGCGGAATAGGGCTGGTGGGTACCGACGGTCAGCAACGTGAGCATCCAGGGTTTGTCCTGCTGCTGTAAATGGCTCACGTAGCTCAATGCGCCCTCGAAGAACGCGCGGTCATCCTTGCCCCAGGGGAAGTCCAGGTAGTTCTTGTTGGCAAACCACTCCAGGCCATGTACAGCCTCGAAACCAATATGGGGCATGATGCGGTCCTTGGCCATGAAACGCAGGCCCGCACCTTGCAGGTAATGGGTGGTGAACCCGGCCTGGCGCAACTGCGCCGGCAGGCAGGCCTGGTTACGTTCGTTCTGGGTCAGCAGTTCCACGCCCTTGGGGGTGCCGTTGGCCAGCTTGTCGTAGTCGCCACACAGCATGGCGTACAGCCCACGAATGGTCTGGTGGGTGTGCAGTACGTAGTCCGGGGTATTCATGCCGCGCTCGGCCCACCTGCTGAGCTTGGGCATGAGCTCTTCATCGAAGGGGCTGTTCAACGCCTGACGGTTGGGCCGCAGGTAAGCGCCGGGGATGCCTTCCAGGGTGATCACCAGCAAATTGCGCGCACGGCCCGGGCCGTACAGCAGTCGTTGCCCGTGCAGGTCGGATTGCGTCAGGCCAATGCTGGGCAGGGGGGTGAAGGGCTGGGAAGTGCCCAGCCACTCATCGGCCTGGCGCTGTACCTGGCCCACGCCGGCAGACAGCAACTGATGGCCCAGGTTGTATTGCCGCCACTGGTCGGCATCGGAAGGTGCCAGTTGCTGGCTGCCCCAGTGGGCGCCGAACAGCACGACCGGGATGGCCCAGGCCTTGCGCGGCAGCGCCCGGCCGCGCTGTGTACGGCTGCGCCAGGCAAGCACCAGCCAGGCCAGCAGGCCGCCACCCATCAGCCAGGGCAGCCAGGCATGGGCCAGGCCGCCGCCGGTGGAGTTTTCCATGAACTGCGGGTCGGCCAGGTAGGCCAGGTCGGCGCTGGTTGGCAAACGGCCCACCGCGCTGACAAGTTCGGCCGAGGCGACCCACAGGGCCGCCCAGGCCAGCAACACCGGCAGCGCCAGCCACCACGGCCGGCGCTGCAGCAGTAACAGCAGCAGGCTGCCGAGGGCGAGGTCTGACAGGTAACCCAGGGGGTTGGACCAACCCAGCATGGCGCGCGCACCCAGTGGGATCACCAACAGCAGGCCTGCCAGAGCGGCAAGCCGGGCACGTGGGTGGTCGGACAGGTTCTTCACAAAAACTTCCCTTTTGCCATTGAATCGTCATCAAACTGTGCTGAATGATAACAGGCGAGCGGGCGGGAAGGCGGGCGCTACAAGGGTGGTTACCAAAAGCCGGGCCCGTAGTCGCGGGCCCGGCTGATGGCGAGGTTCAGAAGTAGTAGGGGAATTTCAGGCTGAAGGAAAAGTCCGGGGCGTCGTCGGTCAGGCCAATGGACAAGTTGGGCACGATGGTCAGGTTGTTGCTGGCGGCGAAGGTCAGGCCGATGTTGAAATTGGCCGCGTTGTAGTCACTGTTGGAAATCGACTGCCAGTCACCGCCATCCGGTTTGATCTTGCTCTTGCGGGCAAACTGGTCCGACACCGAGAACGACATGCTCATCTTCTCGTTGAGCGCGAACGCGATGCCCCCGCCGATTTGCCAGGAGTCGCCAAGCTTGACGTCGCCCGGCACCTTGCTGTTGACCTGCGGGCTGATGTCGCTGAACGAGTCCTGCATGTTGTAGGTGTAGGACAGGCTGCCGAACAGCACGGCCGGGTCAAAGGTCTTGACCAGCGAGATGCCTGGGGTGATCGACCACACGCCATTGCCCGTCGGCAGGCTGTCCGGTACCGCCAGGTTGTTGTTGCCGTCCACCTCGCGCAGCTTGATGCCGTACGGGTCCTTGCCGGTCGGCGCCTTGACCCGCAGGGTGGCCACGGCATCCGGCCAGGTTTCGTCTTCGTCGAGGAACTTGTAGGCCACGCCAACATTGATATCGCCGATTTCCGGGTCGCGCGTGACGGTGGCATCGGAGGTGGCCGCGCCCGAGCCGCCGGCACCGCCGGACGAGTAGGTGGATTCGCGATACACCACCGGCACGTTGATGTCGAACTGCCAACGTTGCGCCAGGTTGTAGCGCGCGGTCATGTCCAAGGTCCAGTTGTCGGCCTTGATGCGGTCGAGGTTGATGCTGCCCAGGAAAATCGAGTCCAGCGCCAGGAACCCGTTGAGGGTCAGTGCACGGGTGTCGTAGTGGGTATAGGTCAGGCCGGTCTCGAAGCTGAACTTGCCGCCACCGAAGAAGCCGCTGGCCTCGTCATACAGGTTGGACACGCTCTGCGCCGGCTCCGAGTCGGCAGCCAGGGCCTGGCCATAGGAACTGCCAGTGGTGCCAGGGGCGCCGGAAGCTACCGTCTGGCCACCCTTCACGCCTTCGGCAGGCGACTTGACCAGGCGTTTGGGTGGGGCCGCCGCCGGGGCTTCTTCAACCTGGCGCACGCGTTGTTCCAGCACCATCAACGCTTGCTGCTGGGCCTCATACCGGCGCTTGAGTTCGGTCAGTTCCTGCTTCAGTGCCTCGACCTGCGGGTCGGCAGCGGCATACAGCAATGTGGCCGGGGCCAGGGTAGTCAGACACACAAAAGCCTTGAGCGTAAAAGATCGGTACATGGAGTTGCCGTCCCTTCCAACTACTTTTGATGAGACTGAGCGTAGATCAGTATCCGAAAGTGCGAAGGCCTTTGAGCTGATCGAGGCTGCCATTGAGTGAAGCCGCTGTCGGCACGCTCTCGCGCATGACCACATTGAGGGAGGTGACGTTGCTGACCAGGTTGCCGTTGCCCAGCAGCGTGGTGTTCTGCATCAGGCCGCCCTGGGCCAGGCGTTGCATGCTGCTGCCCTGGTTGTTGCTGGCGTTGATGTTCAGCTGCACGCCCACGCCGCTGGCCGAGACACTCAGCGAACCGGCGCCGTTTTCTGCGTTCAGGGTCTGACCGGCGGCCAGCGCCTGGCCCTGCTGTTGCACCACCGGTGCCTGGTTGGCCTTGGTGACGTTGATGTCGACGTTGTTGTATGCGCCGTTGTTATCACCGGCGGCGCGCACTACCTGGGTGACGCCCTCGCTGGTGGCCAGCCCGGCACCGCCGGTCACGCTGCCGGTACCGGGCGCAGTGGCTGCCCCAGCCGCGCTGCCGGTGCCTTTTTCATTGATCGTCGACACGTAGAATTGTGGCTTGATTGTCGACGCTTGCACCTGCAGGCTGCTGCTGGCGCCAATCACGTCGCCTTTGGCATTTTGCCAGGTGCTGCTCATGACGATGCCGAAGCTTACGATGCGCCCCGGCATCACGTAGCGACCACGCAAATTTGCCAGTTCCTGGTCCTTCAATTCGATCGGTTTGAACGTTTCTGCATGAACCGGCAGGCTGGCAGCCAGGCAGGCCAAGGCCAGCAGGAAGGGGTTGTTCATGGCGGGCTCCCGGGAGCGTCATGCTCCTTATCATTGGACGAATCGTTAGAAGAAGTCGCTTTTGATGAAGCCAAAGTCCAGCAGCTCTGCGTCCTGCACCGGGGTGAAATTGTTCACTCGACCCTTGGCGGTCAGCGGCAGAGGCGGGTCGAGCAAGACATTGTTCTTGTCATAACCCTGGCCGATTACGGCGAAGATGATGCCGTTCCAGCCCTTGAGGAAGTCGTCAACCTTGTAGCGCCTGTGGCCCAGCACCGGGTCACCGACATACACCCAGCCCTTGTCGACTTTCTGCATGACCACGAAGTGCTTGTAGCCACGCACATCCATCAACACCACCACCGGTATGCGCACGCTGTGCAGGGTATCGGGCGCTACACGGTAGCCGCGGGCACGCATGCCCAGGCTTTCCACGTAGCGTTTCATGTCGAGCATCGAAAAGCCCTGGGTGCGCACCAGGTCCTGGTCGGCGTGGGCCAGCATGCCTTCGATGATTTGATGTTCGTCCACATCCAGCCAGTAGGCCTGGCGCAGGATGGTCGCCAGGGCAGCCGCACCGCAGCTGAAGTCGGTTTTCTGTTGCACCAGGTCGGCGAACTTGCGCTCGCGCACGCTTTGCAGGGGTTTGAATACCACGGCGCCGCCGGGCATCACTGCCAGCGGCATTTGTGCAGCTTCGCTCACGCTGGCCAGGCACAGTAAAAACGCCAAGGCGATAATGCGCATGATCGGATGCCTTCTTGTTCTGTTGAAGAAAGGCCCCCCGAAGGGGGCCTTGATTGCAGCGTTAGAACGAGGTGTTGGAGATGGCCAGCGAGTTGCTCTGCTGGTTGCCTACACCGGCGGCCACGTTCACGCCCAGGTTGCCGCTGCCACCGTTGACCGAACCGCTAAGGGTTGCAGTGTTGGTAACAGGGTTGGCCCAGCCGGTCGGGGTCAGCACTTGGAAGGACACGGTATTGCTCAAGTCGTAAGCACTGCTTTCGCTGTAGCTCTTGGCGACGTCGTTGGAGGACTGATGCGATTGCTCGCCAGACTTGGAGAAGTCAGAGGCGGAAGCATTTTCGTACGAGGACTCATGAGACTTGGTGTACGAAGAATCGCGCGACTTGTCGTAGGAGGACTGGTGCGACTTGTCGTAGTTTGAGTCGAATGCCTTCTCGAAGGACGAGTCATAGGCACTTTCGTGCGACTTGTCGATCGAGGCGTTCAGCGAGGCGTTCAGCGAACCATCGAAGCTGCTGGTGCGCGAGCGTTCGCGGCGGCCGTCGTCGGTGGTGACCGTGCGGGTCGCGTCGGCTGCTGCAGCCAGGCTGGCGTTCAGGCTGGCACTGCTGGACGAGCTGTTGGAACCGCTGGCCGAACCGTTCATGCCCCAGCTGTTGGAACCGCTGGCGCTGGCACTGTTGGAGCCACTGGCGTTGGCGCTGCTCGAACCACTGGAGTTCCAGCCGCTGGAGCCGCTGTTGCTGGCGCTTTGCGAGCCGGCCACGCTGAAGCTCGACGACGCGCTGCGGTCATCGGTCGAGTTGAAGGTGCCGTCACGCGAGCTCGACCCGCTGGCCGACGTGGTGAAGGTCAGCGTGTCTACCCGGTAGGTGCGGTCGGCGCTGTTGTTCACCGTCAGGCCTGGGCCTGACTGGTTGGCGGAGGCGGTCGCCGTGGCGTTGCCCAATGGGGCGCCGGTGTTGGCGATGGCCATGGTGTTTTTCTGCTGGTTGAGGTCGCCACCGGCCACGTTGATGCCGATATTGCCTTCAGCCCCGCTGGCCGAACCACTCATCAGCGCCGACGATTGCGTCGAGTAGTTGTCTACCCGGTTGCTGCGGCTGGTTTGCACAACGTCGGCTGTGGCGTTGGCCATGCCGAACACGAAGCTGTTGTCCAGGCTCGATTCGGAGCCGGCGTTGGCGATGGCTGCAGCGTTGTCCTGCTGGTTGCCGTTACCGGCCGCGACGTTGATGCCGACGTTGCCGCTGGAGCCGGTGCCCGAGTCGCTCATCTCGGCTTCGTTGATGGTGCCTTGGTTGGTGATGCGATTGTTGGTACTGGATTGAGTGTCCCAGGCATTGGCGGTTGCATACACCGGGATCTTGGTGGCAGGAGGCGTGTGCTGACCATTGTTGTTGCCATTATGGTGGTCACCGCGCCGGTCGTTTTGCCCAGCTTGTACAGCAACAGCCATGACCGCAGCAATTGCGAAAACCAGAGGCTTGATTGCCATCGAGGGTTTCATGGTGATTCTCCGTACTCTAGTAGGTTAAGTGTCGTTCTTAACTGAAAGGGTCAGTCCGCGACCCGGATGCTCAAGGTGTTGGCCATGCGGTTTCCCACCCCGGCACTCTGGTTCAACTGGATCACCCCACGGCTACCGGTGAAGGCCTGGTCACTGGTGGTGACCTGGCGATAGCCGGCTGGGATATCCGTTGCTCCGGAGTTGTTGAGCAGCGTCACGTTCTGTTGCATGAGGACGCTGTCGTCGATGCTTTGCGGTTGTGCGCCAATGCTGATGCGCATGGCATTGGCTTGTTGAGTGTTGGCGCCTGCACTCTGGTTCACCCCCAGGGCGCCGCTGCCGTTACTGAAAGCGTTGCCCTGAATGGTCGCGCGGGCGTCCATCCTCGGGTCGGCGGGGGTGTTGAGCTGTTGGCGGATCTGAGTGCTGGCGTTGGCCTCGGGACCAACGGCGATGGCGCGGGCATTGGCCTGCTGCTGCTGGTCCCCGGCGGCCTGGTTGACGCTGAGGTTGCCTTGGTAGCGGCTGCCGGAACTGTCGATGTCAGCGTTGTTGATGACCGGAACGGGGGACTGGGCGAAGGCGGGCGCACTGCACACCGCAGCCAGCATCAGCAGCATGTACTTCATCTCACTTGCCCCCGCCGGTCAGGATTTGCAGCGGCGCCAGGCCACGTTGCACGCTGGAGTTGACCATGTTGGCGATGCCGTTACCGGAACCACCGGTACCGCGGCCGCCGGCCAGGTTGGGCAACTGGTTCTGGTTGCCGAGGTTGCCGCCCAGGTTGTTGGTCTGCTGGGTGATCATGTTGCTGATGCCAGCGCCGCTGCTGATGGCGGCGAAGTCGCCGTCGCTCAGCTCGTTGGTCTGCTTGAGCACATAGGCAGAGGGGTTGGCGTTGACGGTGGTCGGATTGGGATCGGGCTGCAATGGTGGGATGGTGGCGTTACGCACCTGCACGTCGCGGGTGATGGTGATGATCCCTTTGTCGGCCTGCGCCGTCAGGCTCAGTGACCCCAGTACGCAGCCCATCAGCAAGGCGTGATAAAGGTGGTTGGCTGTTTTCCTCACGACGGCACTTCCTTCTTTGAGCGCTGGGCCTGATCAGCGATGCGAAGGACAGAGCAGAAGGTGTGCCGCTTTTTGAATTGGTATGAAAATCAGGCGCTTGGCGATGACAGCTAAGACGCACGTGGGGTGTGGTGTGTCAGCCGTGAAACAGTTGCACATCGGCATGGCCGGGCGGGCCTGCTGTGGCGTCGCCGGAAGGGGGATTTCGCAGCGGTGTTTCACCCGCTTGACACTCACCCCACGAGTGGGGGCAGCCGCCTGATTTCGGGGGTTGTGCCGCAGGGGCCTGTGTCAGTGGCTTAACACTCGGTGGGGCAGGCTGGCGTATCGCTATCAACGAGTCTAGCAACCGCTTGCAGGGCCAACAACTGGCGCTGTGGCCAACTGCCTTCAATTATTTGGTACACCTGCCCATGCTGCTGCAACCAGGCCCGGCTGTCTTCGAAAAAGCGTTGCCGATCGCGCACGTCCGGCTGGCTGCGCTGGCCGTCGGCGACCCATTCCACGCCGTGTGGGCTTAGCAAAAGATGCAGGTCGTAATGCCGGGCGAGCAGGGCCTGTTCCAGCCAGGCCGGGCAGTCGCCGAACAGCGTTTGGCTCCAGAGCATGTTGCTGAGCAGGTGGGTGTCGAGGACCAGCAAGGGGGGCGCCTGCTCGCGGGCCTGGTCTTCCCACGCCAGTTGGCCACGGGCAATGCTGGGGATATCGGCATAGCAGGTATCGCGGCGCTCCTGCTCGATGAAGTGACGCACGTACTCGGCCACCACCAAACCGCCAAAATGCGCTTGGATCACCCCGCTGAGCCAGCTTTTGCCGCTGGACTCGGGGCCGCACAGCACCAGTACTTTCGTCGCCTGCACCGCGCTCATGGCTGCACCAATGCCGGGTCGCGTTGCCATTCCAGCCAGCCGCGTACGGCTATGAGGGTCAAAACCGCGAACAAACCTGCTGTGAAGTACAGCTGCTGGTGCAGGTACAGGCCGACATAGAGGGTGTCGACCACAACCCAGAGGGCCCAGCATTGCAGGCGCTTTTGCGCCATCCACAGTTGTGCCACCAGGCTGAAGCCGGTCAGGGTCGCGTCCAGCCAGGGCATTGCGGCGTCGGTCCAATGGGCCATGGCCGCGCCCAGCGCGGCACTGAGCAGCACCCCGACGGCCAGGCCGGCAAATAGCGCCGGGCCATGCAAGCGCGAGACCTGGCGGGCGTCTTCAGTGTGGTCGGGGCGTTGCCATTGCCACCAGCCGTACAGTTGCAGGAGGGCGTAGGCCAGTTGAAGCAACATGCCCGAATACAGCTTCACCTCATAGAACAGCCAGCCATAGATCAGCACCATGACCAGGCCGATCGGCCAGCACCAGGCGTTCTGCTTGACCGTGAGCCAGACAGCGATGACGCCGAGGACGGCGGCGATGAGTTCAAGGCCGGACATCGGCGATCCTTGGCTGCGGGGAAGGGGCGCGATTGTAGCTGGTCGGCGGGCGAAGGTGTAGCCGCGCCCGCCGGCAGCCCTTACTACACGCGGAACTGGCGCAGTAACTGCTCCAGCTCTTCGCTCAACTGGCCCAGGGCCACCCCGGCATCGCTGGACTGGCGCGCCGCATCGGCGGTTTGCTGGGACAACCCGGCAGTGTCCAGCACGTTGCGGTTGATCTCTTCGACCACATGCGCCTGCTGCAGGGTTGCACTGGCAATGGACGCATTCAAGGCGGTGAGGTTGTTCAGCGCCTGATTGATGGCGTCCAGGCTGGCGCCGGCCTCGCGGGCCTGTTCGACGGTCTGGCGCGAGGCCTCGCTGCTGGTGTCGATTGCCCGCACAGCGGCGTCCGACTGGCTTTGCAGGTGCTCGATCATGGTATGGATCTCGGCCGTGGACTGCGCGGTGCGCTGTGCCAGCAGGCGCACCTCGTCGGCGACCACGGCAAAGCCGCGGCCTTGCTCCCCAGCCCGGGCCGCCTCGATGGCCGCGTTCAGCGCCAGCAGGTTGGTTTGCTCGGCAATCGAACGGATCACGTCGAGCACGCCGCCGATGCGCGTGCTGTGCCCGGCCAGGTCGCGGATCACCTGCACAGCCTGTTCGATGGTCAGCGACAGCCGGTCGATCTGCGCCAGGCTGCCGTGGATGGCTTGCTGGCCCTGGGTGACCTGCAGTTGGGCGCTGTGCATTTCCCCAGCAGCCTGTTCGGCCGTCTTGGCCACGTCCTGCACGGCGTAGGTCACTTCGTTCACGGCGGTAGCCACCTGGTCCATCTGCAGCGACTGCTGGGCACTGCGCTGCTCGGCGGCACCGGCGTTGTCACCCACGTGCCCGGCCGACTGGGCCAGCGCATGGGCGGCCCCTTGCAATTGGCCGACCACGGCCTGCAGCTTGCCATTGAAACGGTTGAAGTGTTCACCAAGGCGGGTGATTTCGTCGCGACCATGGGTGTCCAGGCGCCGGGTCAGGTCACTTTCACCACTGGCGATATTGCCCATGGCCTGCACCGCTTCCTGAAGGGGGCGGGCAATGCTGCGGGCGATCAGCATCACCACCAGCGCCATCAGCAGGGCAATGCCCAGGCCAACCAGCGAGGCATCGCGCAACTGGCGGGCGAATTCGGCCTGCACGTCATCGACGTACACGCCGGACCCGATGATCCAACCCCACGGCTTGAACAGTTGGATGTAGGAGGTCTTGGCCACCGGTTCGCTCGCCCCGGGCTTGGGCCAGCGGTAGTTGACCGGGCCCGCGTCGTGCTGGCGCGCCAGGGCGACCATTTCATTGAACACGGCAAAGCCGTCGGGGTCGCGGATAGCAGACAGGTCCTGGCCGTCGAGCTTGGGGTTGGTCGGATGCATGATCATCTTCGGCCCCAGGTCGTTGATCCAGAAATAATCGTCGTGGTCGTAGCGCAGGCCCCGGACAACTTGCAGCGCTTGCTGCTGGGCGGCTTCACGGCTGAGCGTGCCGGCTGCCTCCAGGCCCTGATAATACGCCAGTACCCCAGCGGCGGTTTCCACCACGTGGTGGGTCTTTTCGGCTTTGGCCTGGTACAGGTCGCCGTGGATCTGGCGCAGCATCAGCAGCCCCAGCACCACCAGCATGGCCACCGCCACCACCAGGATCAGCCACAGGCGTTGGCTGATCGACATTGATCTCAAAGTGTTCATCCAGCCGCTCCCACATTGTTCTTTTTATTCATCTGCATCCAAGCACGGTTTGCAGCCATGCCCCACTCGACTAATGGCTAAGTGCTATCCTTGTCTCAGTCTGCAGACGGTTGCGTAACGGATTTGCAAAGGTGCTCTGACAGGATTTCGGCCGCGCAAGATGAAACCTTTAGCCGCCGTGAACTTTTCCACTGGCGCTGGTCCCAACAGTCGCTGTAAAAAGCCGGTCCGCGTGCGGCAATCGTCAACAGATCAAGAACAAGGGGCCTGCTGCGAGCAGCGCTCCACCGGGGGAATGATGGATTTTTGGACTGCCTTCCAGGCAATCATCTTGGGCGTAGTAGAGGGGCTGACGGAGTTCCTGCCGATTTCCAGTACCGGCCACCAGATCATCGTCGCCGACGTGATCGGTTTTGGCGGTGAACGGGCCATGGCTTTCAACATCATCATCCAGCTGGCGGCGATCCTGGCCGTGATGTGGGAGTTTCGCAGCAGGATTTGCGAGGTGGTTTTGGGCTTGCGCAGCCAACCCAAGGCACGGCGCTTTAGCGGCAACCTGTTGTTGGCATTCCTGCCTGCGGTCGTACTGGGCGTACTGTTCGCCGACCTGATCCACGAGTACCTGTTCAACCCGGTCACCGTGGCGGCAGCGCTGGTGGTGGGTGGGGTGATCATGTTGTGGGCCGAGCGGCGCACGCATCGGGTAGAGGTTGACCATGTCGACGACATGCGTTGGAGCCATGCGCTGAAAATAGGTTTCGTGCAGTGCTTGGCCATGATCCCCGGCACATCGCGTTCAGGTTCGACCATCATCGGCGGGCTGCTGTTCGGTCTGTCGCGCAAAGCGGCCACAGAGTTCTCGTTCTTTCTCGCCATGCCGACCATGGTCGGCGCGGCTGTGTATTCGGGCTACAAGTACCGCCACCTGTTCCAGCCGGATGACTTGCCGGTGTTCGCCATCGGTTTCGTCACCTCGTTCATTTTCGCCATGATCGCCGTGCGTGCGCTGCTCAAGTTCATCGCCAACCACAGCTATGCCGCGTTTGCCTGGTATCGCATCGTGTTCGGCCTGTTCATTCTGGCTACCTGGCAGTTCGGCTGGGTCAACTGGACCTCGGTGCATGGCTGAGGGGCGTCGTGCCGCGCCGCTGGACGGTGTACGCAACCTGCGCCTGAAGCTGCTGGTGCTGGCCGTGTTGTGCGTGCTGCCAGGGCTGGGCGCGTCACGCATGGCCTGGCTTGACCAGGCCTGGTGGCCATTGGCGCTGTACCCAGCGATGAGCCTGGTCAGCGTCATGCTGTACTGGCAGGACAAACACCAGGCACGTCAGCAGGCCTGGCGCACGCCCGAAAAAGTGCTGCATGCCAGCGAGCTGCTGGGTGGCTGGCCGGGTGCGTTGCTGGCGCAGCAGCTGTTCCGGCATAAGACCCGCAAGGTTTCTTACCAGTTGCTGTTCTGGGCAATCGTACTGTTGCACCAGGTGTTCTGGGCAGACTGGCTGTTTTTCGGCGGGCGCTTTCTGCCTTTAGGGTGATGGGTGGCACCGAAGCGGGGCAGCCGGTCTCACAGCAGTAAACCCACCTGTAACCGCTTCGGCAACCGTTGCACCACCAGCTGGTGCGAGCGCTGCAGTAAGTCACACAGTTCGTCCCGGCCCATGGGGTAGGGCGGCGCCATGCTGATCCAGCGTGCCCGTGCCAGGTAAGGCGCAGGTCGCACCCCAGGGCGGTCGCAATAGCCGAGAAACAAATCGTCGGCCACCTTGAACGACAGCCCTGCGCCGGCCAGGTCGAGTACCGCGAACATCTTGTTGCCGGCCACCGAGAACACCCGGATACCCCCCCACTTGTAGTCTTCCTGGGCACCCGGCAGGTCCAGGCAGAACGCCGCTACTTCAGCTTCGCTCATGTTCGCGTTCATACGTATCGTTCTCCACACGCCTCGAACGACGCCGCCAGATGGTCGATCCACACCCGTACAGCCGGTAACAGGCCGCGCCGGTGCGGGTAAACCGCCTGCAGGTAGCCACCTGGCAGCGACCACTCAGGCAGCAGGCGTACCAGCTCGCCGCGTTCCAGTTCCGCCTCGCAAAACATGCTGGGTAGTGCAGTAAAGCCCAGGCCAGCTCGTACAGCGGCATTACGTACTACGAAATCGTCGATCGCCAGGCGCGGCTCCAGGGCCAGGTCCTGTTGCTTGCCGTTGGGGCCGAGCAGCCGAAAGTGCACCAGCCGGTCTGCCTCGGCGGCGCCCAGTACCGGCAACGTCGCCAGTTCGGCAGGGTCGCGAATGTGGTCGGCGAAGCCTGGGGCGGCAACCAGCTGCATTTGCGCCTGGCGCAGGCGGCGGGTGACCAAGGCCGGGTCTTCATCGCCCAGGTCGCGCACGCGCAGGGCAACGTCAATACCTTCGGAAATCAGGTCGACCCGGCGGTTGAGCAGTACCATGTCCAACTGCACCAGTGGGTACTGTTCGAGAAAGCGGCTGATCACCTGCGGCAGAAACGCGTGGGCCAGCGCCACGGGGCAGGACACACGCAAGCGCCCGCGTGGTTCGCTGCTCATGCTGGCCACCGTCTCATCGGCAGCTTCGGCCTCCAGCAGCATGGCCTGGCAGTGATGCAGGTAGCGCTCGCCGACTGCGGTGAGTTTCAACTGCCGGGTAGTGCGCTGCAGCAGGCGGGTGCCCAGGCGCTCTTCGAGTTCGGCAATGCGCCGGGACAAGCGTGACTTGGGAATGCCCAGCTGGCGCCCCGCTGCCGCAAAACCGCCGGCTTCCACTACGCGGGCAAAATAGAAAAGGTCATTGAGGTCTTGCATGAACAGCTCTCATTGTTCCACTCATGAGACAAACTAACGCATTTTATGCAACTTATCAGTGATTAATCACTCAGGTAGGATTCTCTCCATCGTGATCGCTTACTGATGCGGTCTTCATTCACAGGAGAGTCCCATGAAACTGTTGCACATCGATTCGAGCATCCTGGGTGACAATTCCGCATCGCGCCAGTTGAGCCGCGAGGTGGTCGAAGCCTGGAAAGCCGCAGACCCCAGCGTTGAAGTGGTGTACCGCGACCTGGCTGCCGATGCCATTGCACACTTCTCTGCTGCCACGCTGGTAGCCGCTGGCACCCCGGAAGACGTACGCGACGCCGCCCTGGCATTCGAGGCCAAGCTCAGCGCCCAGACCCTGGAAGAATTCCTGGCCGCCGATGCCGTGGTGATAGGCGCGCCGATGTACAACTTCAGCGTGCCGACCCAGCTCAAGGCCTGGATCGACCGCGTTGCGGTGGCCGGCAAGACCTTCCGCTACACCGAGGCGGGCCCTGAGGGGCTGTGCGGTAACAAGAAGGTCGTGCTGGTTTCGACCGCGGGTGGCCTGCACGCTGGCCAGCCAACGGGTGCTGGGCATGAAGACTTCCTGAAGGTGTTCCTGGGCTTCATTGGTGTCACCGACCTGGAAATCGTGCGCGCTCACGGCTTGGCCTACGGCCCGGAGCAGCGTACACAGGCGCTTGACGCCGCACAGGCGCAGATCGCCAGTGAGCTGTTTGCGGCGGCTTGATGCACAGCGATAAGGCTTGCAAGGCTCAGGTGCCGGCAAGTCCGCGCTGCTGATCGTGCCCTGCTCAAGGGCACTGGAAACCCGTGAATACGCAGTGTTCGCGGGTTTTCTGCGTTATGCATCAACGTTACAGGTTGACGCAACAGTCAGACTGTTGCGCCAGCCTAGGCCACAACTGTGCTGGTCCTCTTCAGAGTTATAGCCTTATGCTGTAACGAAATATGTCTAGAACGCCTGAAGAAGGAATCTGCCGTGCCGCTCAAGGACCTGCTCATCGCCCTGGTGGTGATTGTTGCCTGGGGAGTCAACTTTGTAGTCATCAAGGTTGGCCTCGACGGCTTGCCACCGATGCTGTTGGGGGCACTGCGCTTTTTGCTGGTGGCGTTTCCCGCGGTCTTGCTGGTCAGGCGACCCAAATTGCCCTGGCGCTGGCTCATCGCCTACGGCGCAACCATCTCTCTGGGCCAGTTCGCCTTTCTCTTCCAGGCCATGTACAGCGGCATGCCTCCAGGGCTGGCTTCGCTGATTCTGCAATCGCAGGCATTCTTTACGCTCGGCTTCGCCGCGCTGTTCCTCGGTGAACGGCTGCGCCTGGCCAGTGTGCTGGGACTACTGGTGGCGGCCAGTGGCCTGGCCCTGATCGGCAGCGAAGACGGTGGCCACGTGCCGATGGTGGCGCTGCTGCTGACATTGTGCGGCGGTGCCATGTGGGGGCTGGGCAACATCATTACCCGGCGCTTTGGCTCGGTCGACCTGGTGGCCCTGGTGATCTGGGGTGGGTTGATCCCGCCGTTGCCGTTCCTGGCGTTGTCCTGGTGGCTGGAAGGCCCAGAGCGTATTGGCCATGCGCTTGCCAACATCAGCCTCAGCTCGGTGCTGGCGCTGGCGTACCTGGCTTTTGTCGCCACCATGATCGGCTACAGCCTGTGGAGCAAGCTGTTGTCGCGCCACCCGGCCGGTAAGGTCGCGCCTTTTTCGCTGCTGGTGCCGGTGATCGGCTTGAGTTCGTCGGCATTGCTGCTGGGCGAACGACTGACCGCAATTCAGGGCTGGGGCGCATTGTTGGTGATGGCCGGGCTGCTGGTAAACGTATTCGGCGCGCGGATCGGCCGGCGCTTGCGTGCGGCCAGCGCCTGACGCGAGGGTGGCTGAAGCGTTGACCGGGTGGTATGGCTCCATTCCCAATTGCCAAAGTGAGGCTCTGTTAGAATCGGCCTCATTGTACGAGACCAGGCCAACGGAGCGCTTGCATGATCATTTCCACTACCAGCCAACTTGAAGGCCGCCCGATCGCCGAATACCTGGGCGTGGTCAGCGCCGAATCGGTACAGGGCATCAATTTCGTCCGGGATTTCTTCACGCGGGTTCGCGACGTACTGGGGGGCCGTTCACAAACCCTGGAAAGCGCACTGCGCGAGGCCCGCGAGCAGGCCACCGAAGAGCTCAAGGCGCGCGCCCAGCAGTTGCAAGCCGATGCGGTAGTCGGTGTGGATTACGAGATCAGCATGCCTTCGGTACAAGGCGGCATGGTCGTCGTGTTTGTCACCGGCACCGCAGTGCGGCTGCGGTGAAGGCCGGTTTGCCACTGGTCGGCTGTCTCGGCTTTGCCGCACTGGTCTGTAAATGACCGGCTAGTCTCATTTTTACAGGCCGCGTCACTTGGCAGCTTTTCTGGTTGCCGGCGCGTTGCCGCTGGAGGGAGACAGGGCATGAGCGAATCTTTTTTCGAAGATCTTAACGATGCGTTTCCGATCAACAGCCAGGTGCGTTGCGGCCAGGCGGCATTCCGGCTGGGGTTCGCCCACATGACCCTGGATGATTCCGAGCAGCTGCAGCCTGCCCATCTGCAGCGCAGCAAAAAGGGCCGCTTCATGCCCCGGGTGCCGCTGAAGAAGTAACCCCGCGCTTTCCGACGGCGGATTTTTTCTGGCCATTCGTTGACCCGCCTCATGAAATGATTGGGTAACACTCGCCGGCCCGCCAAGACTGTGCTTTGCTGACGCCACATTCGAGCAACGGAGGATTGGATGCTCATGCGCGTCAGGGAACAGACTTATTGGCAATGGGCGGACGCCCACCTACACAGCCGCAGCCACGACGAAGCGCTCAGCGATGGCACCACACTGGATGTGCAGGTGCGCTTGTCGCGCCTGGGCGCAACGCAATTGTTCCTGGGGTTGTATGCCGGGGATGGGCGGGCGTTGGTGGAGGAGTACTACCCCGCGCGGCCGGGCGAGACCATGACCCGTGCCATGGTTTGGGGTGTCGACCGCGCCAGGGCCATGGCGACAGGGGCATTGCCGTTGCCGCCAGCCCGCCGCCAGCGGCGCCAGGATTGAGTAGGAGGCGGGTTCACACCCGCCGTCCTCTCACACCACCGTGCGTACGGCTCCGTACACGGCGGTTCAAGCTATGCGGCTAAGCCGGTTGATCGTATCCAGTATCGAGACCAGTCC
>Ga0308157_10000454_pt1 | contig 135947 bp, 128 predicted proteins | sample PhyBR1_FD_201035 | JGI IMG/M metagenome (GOLD analysis project Ga0308157, IMG submission 201035) | Phyllosphere microbial communities from UC Gill Tract Community Farm, Albany, California, United States - DLSLB.R1 | ecosystem: Host-associated > Plants > Phyllosphere > Unclassified | place... | reverse complement strand
GTCCTCGATGCGGACGATGCCTACCTGCTCACCATTGGGGCCGACGAGACGTACCTCTGGCACGCGAATGCGCTCATTAATGCGTGGATCGCTGATGTGTCACTCCTGAAATTCGTAATCCATAACCGCAAACGAAGAAGGCCCCCGTCTGCGATTGCAGGCGAAGGCCAAAGAGAAACGACACGACGAAAGGCGCAAAACATTGCGCCTGCATCTTGGGATCACCCGAAGGTGTTCCTGCCGAATTACCCGGAAGCCTGGAAACGGCGACAGCGGGTGGGAGATGGCCTCCACTTGCATGGCTCAATACTAGTACGAATCCCTTGCCCAGAGCTAACTGGACGTCATGAGAAGTACCGGCATCGAGTCGGTCTGTGACAAGCTTAGCAGTATGAGTACCGAAGACACCAACTCGCATCAGCACCTCGTCGACCAGCAGGTGCGCGACATCGCCGAAGTTCCGGCAGTAGAAATCATCACCACCGCAGCTGTTCACCTGATGAGCGCGGCCGCCGTTAAATGTGGTCTGGCTGAGGGCGAAGACGCTGCTGAGCTGAAAGATCTGGACGAAGCACGCAAGCTCATCACTGCCCTTGCAGGCCTAGTCACCGCGGGCGCACCTGAGATCGGTTCGCAGCACGCTGCACCGTTGCGCGATGGCCTGCGCAGCCTGCAGCTGGCATTCCGCGAAGCCTCGTTGATCCCTGACGCACCAGGCAAGGGACCAGGCGAAAAGTTCACCGGCGCTGTCAACTAAGCAATCATCCTAGTTTTTTAAGAGATTAACATCATGGGCTCAACTCCTTCGGGAGCGGGCCCATGGTTCTTTAAATCACACAGTTCCCAGCTGTCCAGCAAACTGGGTTCTTCGGGCTAATGTTGTGCCCATGGAACTGATCGATCAGCCAGTCTTGAAGGCAACGCCCTATTATTTGCGCCCGTTTTCCCTTCGGGACATCCGGCTCATCATGCAGGCTTCGACGGATTCCTACATCACGCAGATCACCACCGTGCCTTCGCAGGGCGAGCATCAACAATGCGTTGACTTCATCCACCGCCAATGGAGCAGGACCACGGACGGGACCGGATACGCCTTCGCCATCGCGGATTCGGCCACCGAACAGGCTGTCGGGCAGATGGGGCTGTGGTTCCACGATGCCCGCCACGGACGGGCAAGCATCGGCTACTGGGTGGGACCGGAGCGTCGCCGGCAAGGCATTGCCAGCTGCGCGCTGCGCACCCTCGCGGATTGGGCTCTGGAATATCCGGGCATCCACCGTGTCGAGCTGTACGTCGAACCGTGGAACGAAGGCTCCTGGCGCACTGCCGAGCACTGCGGGTTCCAACGCGAAGGGTTGTTGCGCGGCTGGGAGCTGATCGGTAACGAGCCCAAGGGCATGTACATGTACTCGCGCATCGCCGGGAGGGTGCAGAACTAGGCCGTTGTTTCCCAGCGCTGTCGACGCGACCGGCGCACGCGACGGCGAATTTGCTGCGCTACCAAGGCTGCCAACACCACGATGGCCGCCATGATGCCAATACCGACAAAGGCATAAGCCGGGCCCACGTTGTCTACGAACAACCCGGTGACCGGTGAACCCAAGGCGGTGCCGGCGGTCATCGCCGATCCGTACCAGCCCATGGCCTCGCCGCGGCGCTTCTCAGCCACCAGATCGGTGAGCCATTCCGAGGCGGCCGAGAGCGTTGGCGCGCAGAGGAAACCTGGCAACGCGGAGAACAGGGCCAGCGACCAGGTATCCCAGGCGAAGTACATCGGGATCGTCAGAATCGCCATGAACAACAGCAGGAGCAGCGGCGAAATGACACGCTTCATGGAGCCGTAGATCAAACCGCCGATCAGCGATGCCCCGCACCAGAAGAAGAACACCAATCCCAGCCGGTGGCTTTGCATGGCCGCATCAAGCTCGGCGACAATCGCCACCTCGGTCCCGGTGAGCAACATGCCTGCCCCGGCAGAAGCGATGAATACCGCCAAGACGGAGGCGCTCATCCAGCTGAACCGGCTCTTGAAAGCCCGTCCGCGTTTCTTGATCCTGGCGCGGGCCGATTTCCAGCCGGCGACAATCAGTTCGCCTTCGACTTCCTGCACACCCATCGGCGCGGCAGCGATGAAGCTGGCCTCCGCGCCCAGGCGTTCTTCGTGGGCGTTGGCATGCAGGGCGATGGCTTTAGGGTCATCGCTTCGCGTGGGCGGGTTCAAAAGCATCAAGGCCAAGCCGGCCATTGAGGCGGTGACGCCGATGACGCTCAGTCCGATAACGCTGCTGATTTGCGTGGCGACGATGCCAGCTGTGGCCGGTCCGACAATGAACACCAGCTCTGTGGCCGTGGCATCCAGGGCGAAGGCGGTCCGACGTTGCTCGCCGGTGGTCATGATGCCAAGCGCTGTGCGCACCACGGAGAATACGGGAAGTGCGAAGAGACCGCCGACAAAAGCCAGCGGATAGACCCAGACGAGGGGTACGTGCGGGACCGTGCACCATACGAAGGTTTCAATGATGACCGAGGGCAGCATAGCCCTGCGCAATCCCCAGGAGTCTACGCGCGCTCCACGCCACGGGGCGCCGATGGCGATGCCGAGGGTCATCAGCGCGGTCACCAAGCCGGCCGAGACCCAGCTCTGGCCGAGGTGGTTGACCAGATGAAGCAGCAGGAGCATGCTCAGCGCGGAGTGCGGAAGCCGGGCAATCATGCCGATAAGCAGCAGCATCGCGATCTGCGGCTGACGCAAAATCTGCCAATAGCTTTTCATGCCCGAACTGTTCCTTACTGTTTCAAGGAGCCCGCCGAGATTAACTTGGCGCGCTGTGCAAACTGAGTTCTAGAGAATCCACTGCTTCGGTGAATTCAGTGTTCTGGGACAAGCGTCCCTGAATTGCGCTGGTAATTTCCTGCGCTTGGTTCTGGCTTGTTCCCGGTGCGAAAACAAACTGCAAATTAAGTTCAGGTCCGGAGCCACCGCCTGGAACCATCTGGCCGTCCCGTGATCTTGAGCCTACTCCCCTGCCGGGGGCCAGCTGCACGGCCTGCAGTTGGCTAAAGCCTTCGGTGGCATCTTGCACGAGATTGGCGATCTGCTGGTTCTGATAGCTCGGAATCCAGTCGACCTGTTTGGCGAGGTTCCAGACCCCCGGTCGTCGCAGGACAAAGGTAAAGTCGCTGCCCGGGTTGAGTACCAGCAGCTGGCATTCTTCGCTGACTGCCGACAGCGCGGCTCGCGGGGCGAAGACCGCCACTGGACGAGCTTCCTTGTGCCAGGCTTGCAGGCGTTCGACGGTGGTAAAGACCGGGAGCGCCATGCGTCCGTCCGGTGCTTTGATTTTCACCAGCGCCATGTCGGCTTCCTTGTCCGAGGCGAATCCGTGATCGGTCATGGCCTCTTCACCGAGTTGCGCCACGACGGCTACGAATACTCGCGCGGTGGCCAGGGCCTTGTGGACTTCGGTTTCAGAGCCTTTGCCTTCGCGCAGTCGCGCGAGGGCGGTCATGGTTGGAGCGTCGGCGCTGCCGTCGTCCTTGTCGAAGTTGTGCAGCGGGTTGCCTTCGCCGCTGAGGTCGCGGCCTTCCCAGCTCTGTCCAGCAGAGTCGGCGGGTGAACCGGCCTGAGCCAGTGCCGCGACAATATGTCCTGGCAGGTGGCGTTTTGGCGCTGATTCAGAATGCTCCGTACTCATACATCCATGCTATCGGTGGTTTTGGGTCTGGTGGAGGGAAGAGTTGATTCTTCTCTCATGAGCTTGAACACCACCGTCAAGGTGTTTCAGATCTTTTTTGCGTCATTCTGCAGGGAACAGCGGAATCGGTAACGGTTGGACGTTGTTCCTGCTTCAGAAAACAATTGACGGTTTGAAAGCCGGTGGGCTTTCAAACCGTCAATTGTGTGGCTTGGCGAATCTAGCGACGCCCAGCGACGTCCAATGCTTCTTGCAAGGTGAATTGACCGGAGTACAGGGCCTTGCCCATGATGGCCCCTTCGATTCCTTCAGGCACAAGTTCACGCAGGACACGGAGATCCTCGAGCGATGAGATGCCGCCGGAGGCGACAACAGGCTTGTTGGTCTTGGCGGCGATTTCGCGCAGCAGATCCACGTTCGGCCCGCGAAGGGTGCCATCTTTGGTCACGTCGGTGACGACATAGCGGGCGCAACCGGCATCTTCCAGACGGGCGAGAACATCCCACAGGTCTCCGCCGTCTTTGGTCCAGCCATGACCTGACAACGTGGTGCCGCGAACGTCCATGCCCACTGCGATCTTGTCGCCGTGGCGGGCAATGGCCTGCTTGGTCCATTCCGGATTCTCCAGCGCAGCGGTGCCCAAGTTGACCCGGGTGGCGCCAAATTCCAAGGCGCGGTCCAGGGAGGCATCGTCGCGGATGCCACCGGAGAGTTCGACCTTGATATTCAGTTCCTTGGCGATACGCTGCACGATCTCGACGTTGCTGCCGCGGTCGAACGCCGCGTCCAGGTCAACGAGGTGCAGCCATTCGGCACCGGCGTTCTGCCAGGAAAGCGCCGCTTCCAGCGGGTCGCCGTAGCCGGTTTCGGATCCGGCCTCGCCCTGTACCAGTCGAACGGCCTGTCCCCCGGCGATGTCTACTGCAGGCAATAGTTCGAGAATTGGTTGCTCGCTCATGATGTCCTTAGTGAAGTAATGATTTTCTAGAGGGTCAAGACCCATGCGGCAATGATGCTCATAGCCGCGAGTACCCATAGCGCGATAACCCATGAAATGTGGGCCTTCTGGCTTTTGAGCGAGATCGCTCCACCTGCCAGAAATGCACCGACGAACCCAAGCACGATGGTCCACATGCTTACAGGGTGCCCAACCAGTTGCGAAGAAGCTTTGCGCCGGCTTCCCCGGATTTTTCCGGATGGAACTGCACAGCCGAGAGCGGGCCATTTTCCACTGCCGCGACAAAAGGCGTCCCATGGGTGCTCCACGTAACCTGCGGTGGAGTCATCGCTGGCTGAGTCACGTCGAATTCCCACTTCTGCACGGCGTAGGAGTGCACAAAGTAAAAACGCTCGTTCTCAACGCCGGCGAATAGCTTGCTGCTTTCTGGCGGCTGAACGGTATTCCACCCCATATGCGGGATGACGTCTGACTTCAGACGCTCGACGGTGCCGGGCCATTCGCCGATACCGGCGGTCTTGACTCCGTGCTCAACACCTTCTTCGAAGAAGACCTGGTGGCCAACGCAGATTCCCAATACCGGTTGCCCACCAGCAATGCGCCGGCCGATCCAGCGCAGTGCGCCAATCTTGGTCAGCTGTTCCATCACCGAGGCGTAGGCGCCAACACCGGGGACAACGAGCCCATCAGCGTTCATGACCTTCTCTGGGTCCGCGGTCAGTTCAACCGAAGCACCTGCGGCTTCCAGCGCTCGTACCGCAGAACGGACGTTGCCCGAACCGTAGTCGAGAACAACTACATTCTTCTTTTCCACTTACAGTGCACCCTTCGTGGATGGAATCTTGTCGCCCATGCGTTCGTCGAACTCGACAGCTTCGCGCAGTGCTCGTGCAAAGGACTTGAATTGGGCCTCGACAATATGATGAGGATCGCGGCCCGATAGCACCTCGATATGCGCACAAATTTGTGCGTGGAAGGTGATGGCTTCGAAGACGTGGCGAGTCATCGAGCCAGTGAAGTGGCCGCCGATCAAATGGTATTCCTGCCCTGCCGGTTCACCGGTGTGAACCAGGTATGGGCGGCCCGAAACGTCCACGACCGAGCGCGAGAGCGCTTCATCCAAAGGAGCGTACGCGGTGCCGAAGCGTCGGATTCCCGCCTTGTTGCCCAGGGCTACGCGCAGCACTTCGCCAATAGTGATCGCGGTGTCTTCGACGGTGTGGTGCACGTCGATGTGGGTATCGCCCGTGGCTCGGACTGTCAGGTCGATCAGGGAGTGCTTCGACAGCGCGGTGAGCATGTGGTCGTAGAACGGCACCGAAGTGCTGATCTCTGACACGCCGGTGCCATCGAGATCCAGTTCCACGAATACAGACGATTCGCTGGTGACGCGTTCCATGCGGGCGCGACGTGCGCCAATCAATTCGGCAGACATGTCTTCCTTCGCTTGTTCTTGCTTACTTTTCCGCGCCGAGCAGCTCGGCTAGGTGATCCAAGAACGCAGTAGTTTCTGATTCGGTTCCGGCAGTTACACGCAGAGTTCCCGGGATCCCATTGTCGCGGACAATAATGCCAGCTTCCAATAGGCCTTCCCATACCGCGTGAGGGTTCTCCAGTCCGCCGAAGAAGACGAAGTTGGAGTCTGAGACTGAAGGATTGAGCCCCAGCTCTTTGAGACGGGCAACTATTCGGTCTCGCTGGGACTTGATGTCTTCTACCTGGGCCAGCAAAAGATCAATGTTTTTCAGCGCCGCAATTGCTGTTGCCTGGGTGACAGCCGACAGGTGGTAAGGCAATCGCACGAGGCGGATCGCATCGGTGACTTCGGGCGCTGCTGCGAGGTAGCCAACGCGGGCGCCCGCCAGGCCGAAGGCCTTGGACATGGTGCGCGAGACGATCAAGCGCTGCCGTCCTTCAAGCAGGGTCAGCGCTGATTTTGTGCTCGACAGGGAAAATTCGGCGTAGGCCTCATCCACAATGACCATGCCGTTGTGCTCGCTCATGGCATCGTAGACAGCAGTGATCACGTCGAGGCCGAGCGCAGTACCTGTGGGGTTGTTGGGGGAGCACAGGAAGACGATGTTCGGCTTGTGTTCGCGGACTTGTTGCGCGGCTGATTCTGCGGAGAGGGCGAAGTCCTCTGAACGTTCTCCGGCGATGTAAGCCGTATCAGTCCCGCTAGCGAGCAACGGATACATGGAATAGGTAGGGCCGAAGCTCATGAGGCTCCGCCCAGGTCCGCCAAAGGCTTGTAGGATCTGCTGCAGGATTTCGTTGGATCCGTTCGCCGCCCAGATATTCTCGGCGGTCAGGGAGTGACCAAGATAATCGGCAAGAAGTTCTCGCAGTTCGGTGAATTCACGATCTGGATATCTGTTCAGGCTAGTCGCCGCTTTAGCGACTTCCTGCGCAATGGCTTCCACGACAGTTTGAGGAAGCGGATGGGTGTTCTCGTTGACATTCAGCTGGATGGGCACGTCGATTTGCGGTGCGCCATATGGGGATAGCCCGCGGAGATTCTCACGCAAGGGCAGCTGACTCAAAAGTTCACTGCGGTCATTCACGCAATTAGTCTACGTGGGGACCAGCTTCGCGGGTGAATCCGCTACGAGCCAAGGTAACAATCCTCCGACTCACTTCGAGTCCTTAGCCAGCGAGGACTGGAATCGACAGCGAGTCGCCCACGTGGATTTCGCTCCCCTGCAGGGAATTGAGTTCCGAGATGTGGTTGACTGCCGAAGTGACGTCATAGCCCTGCGCGTACTCCTTGGCAAGGCTCCAGACGGTGTCACCAGGAATAACAGTCACGTCAATTGTTTCGACACCCGTTGGCAGTTCAGAGGATGCGTGAGCATTGGAGGCAAACATCGAGAAGAAGAATGCGGCTGCAACAGTAAGTGCAAATACGGGAATGCCTACCAATACCGCCCAACCACGGCGGTTGATGCGGATCTTCATTGGAGTCCGGGTTTGATTTGAGTCAAGTGCGACAGTTGCCATGACCTTATCTCCTCAAGTTTATCGAGTGGTGCGAAGTTGTGTTCGATACCTATGTTTCGAAGAAGTGTTCGAAACTAGTACATCTGTTCTAACAGAGCTTCGTCCGACTTGTCCAGAAGTTTTCGAACAAATCTTTGAAAGAAACTCGCTTATCCACTAAGATTTCGAAGTAGACGAGCAATGAAAACATCACACCATCTGGCTCCGACAGTTTGGACCACTGAACTTTCGTCAGATAGCTAGGGAAGGCAAAATCTCATGTCAGCTTCACAACGCACTCCCCGATCGAATGCACGCTCGCTGACGATTCGCCAAAAGAAGATCCTGGAAACCATCCAGCGAGCAATCGGCAAGAACGGCTATCCACCATCCATGCGTGAGATTGGCGACTCGGTAGGACTCAAGAGCCTCTCAAGCGTCACTCACCAGTTGAGCCAGCTCGAAAAGCTTGGATACATTCGCCGAGATCCACGCCGTCCGCGCGCCATGGAAATTCTGTTGCCGCTGCAGCTCGCGGATGATGCAGAGAATCCGGCGACCGCCGAGGATGCCGACACCAAGGCCGCCGAGGATGCGATGGTGATCGAGCTCAGCACGTCCGCTGACACCACGATGGTCCCACTGGTAGGACGAATCGCCGCCGGTGGTCCGATCCTTGCCGATCAGTCCGTTGAAGATGTTTTCTCGTTGCCTCGCCAGTTGGTCGGACACGGCGAACTATTCATGCTCAAGGTTTCTGGCGATTCCATGGTTGATGCAGCCATCTGTGATGGGGACTGGGTGGTCGTCCGCCGTCAGCAAAATGCAGAGAACGGTGATATCGTCGCTGCGCTGCTCGATGAGGAAGCTACCGTCAAGACCTTCCGGCAGCGCGATGGGCACACCTGGCTGCTTCCGCAGAACTCGCGCTACGAGCCGATTCTTGGCGACGCTGCAAAGATCATGGGTCGTGTTGTTTCGGTGATGCGCTCGCTCTAACCACATCTCAAAACGGCGCCGATGCATGAGCATCGGCGCCGTTTCCGTGTTTGCTATCTACAGGTTTTCACTTCGAATCGCATCGATCTGCAGCGCTGAAGACCATCCATCGCTGAACTGCTGCTGAGAGCCGCCGGGGCTCGTCATCGACAAGACTGCCGGCGGTCGACGAAATCATCTGCTGAGCCATATCTCGAACTTCATGATCCAATCGCTCGTCATTGACGCACAGGGCTAAATAGCGGCAGAGGATTCCGGCAAACAGATTACCGTCTCCTCCTCCGTTTACGGGCAGAATGCCGGCTTCATCAGCCAGATGCCGACGAGTAGCCCGGACCAGCGTTCCGGCGTGGTCCAAATCGACGGCAGTGCCCAGCTCAAGCAACGCTCCAAGTATGGGTCCCTGGTTATAGGTGTACAGCGCTTCTTCCATCTTGTGCCCTGAGGAAGTAATTCGCAGTCCATCCAAATACAGTCCCTGATGGCCGCTAAAAAGCTTAGTCCGCATCCAGTCGAGGAGCTTTCTGGACTGATCGCGGTCACCGCTGCGCGCGAAAAATAGCGCGGCCGGAGCATTGGCCGGAACATTCTTGAAGTCTCGCTTACGCGACCAGTACAGGCCACCGTCCAAGACGTCATCAATGCCGCCTTCGAGTTGCTTGCGCAAGGTTGTCACGGCCTGTTTGGCACCACGATGGCTGCGTCCTTCAACCTGTCGCGAAAAACCAACCAGCCTTTGGCAAGCCAAAGCCAGCCATGCCATATCGTCAAAGAAATAGTTGGGGAATACCCCGAAGTTCCGCACTCGGATGCCAGCCAGCAAGTCTTTGGCCCGGCGTAATTCGTTCTGGGCAGCACCGCGATCGCCATCGGCGAAATAAGCCAACCCGTCATCGATTATGGCATCCAAGTAGTGGGCCTGCCACCAGTAGTTCCACTCAGCAAACGGATGCGAAAAACCGTTGATATCGCTGAGCATGCTTCCGTCGTGCAACTGGTGCCGAAGACTATACGGACGGCCGATCCACGTACCTGGCAGGCCGAATAGCCTATGGCCAAAACGGGCGTGCGTATCTTCAGCCGCGGCACGCGCCAGCTTCTTCATGGACTTCATCTTGCCTTCCGATTCTCGGACTTCCCCGTGGCACAGACATTAGTACACTCAGCTAGCCATGGACACCAGGTTCGGGTGCCCACAAGCTGGAGCCTACTTTTCAGCGGGCTTCAACCGCTCCAGAACCCCAGAAATAACCTTCTTGTCCACGGTTGGCCACATCGGAGGCAGAGTAGCCTTCAGGAAGCTGCCATAACGAGCCGTAGCCATTCGCGAATCAAGGATGGCAACCACGCCACGGTCGTTGACCGAACGGATCAATCGACCGGCTCCCTGAGCTAACCGAATCGCGGCATGCGTGGCAGAGACCTGCATGAAACCATTGCCACCATGTTTGGCGACGTCCTCGGTACGAGCCTTCGAAATTGGATCGTCAGGTCTCGGGAATGGAATCTTGTCGATGATGACCAAACGGCAGGAATCCCCAGGAACATCGACTCCCTGCCACAGCGTCATCGTGCCGAAAAGACAGGTATCACGCTCGGCCGCAAACTGCTCAACCAAGGACTTCATGCTCGCTTCGCCCTGGCACAAGATGTCTACATCCAGGCGCTCCCGCAAAATGCTTGCAGCTTCTTCAGCCGAACGCTTCGATGTGAAGAGCGCCAAAGCTCCACCACCAGACGCTTTGATCAGATCTTCAATTTCGTCCAGCGTCTCGGCTGCGAGTTGGCGGCCCGGTTTTGGCAGGTGCTTGGCGACGTACAAGATGCCTTGCTTCGGATAATCAAATGGGCTGCCCACATCAACGCCGGTCCATGACGGAGCACCGGCTCCCATCAGCCCCAGCGAACCGGCCACCGCATCAAACTGGGATCCGATGGCCAAGGTCGCGCTGGTGAGCACCACGGTACGGCCATCAAAAAGGCCTTCGCGGAGTTTTCCTGCCACCGATAGCGGTGCCACGTTCAACGTTGCAGGTTGGGACTCTTCCGCCTCAACATAGCCACGGCCTTCGACAAATTCCCGAGGGCGCGTCGTATAGAGAACTTCTCTTCGTTCTTCAGATTCAAGCATTCGAATGGCGTCATCCATGACGGCCTGCAGCTGGGAGCGTGCCGTCTGACGTCCGCCGTCAGCAGGTGCATTGGCTTCTGGCTTGGACAAGGCCAAGGCCAAACGCGCCTGTTCAACGATGTCGTTAAGCGCGATTCCCATATCTTCACGCAGGCCATGTTCCAACAACCCAGTAGGAATCCCAGTCAGGGACTTCTCCAGTCGGTTCGCTGCTTTGACCATTTCATCAACGTTCACACCGCAGTGGCGTTTGGCGCCACCAGCAGCAGTCATCACCGTTCGCGCGGACAGAGCACCAGATACGGAACTGGTCACACGATCCTGAAGCTCATGTGCCTCGTCAATAATTGCGACATCAAAATCAGGCAGTACCGACAACCCCTCAAAGGCGGAAACTGCCAGCAATGCGTGATTCGTGATCACCACATCGGATTCTGCCGCACGAGCGCGTGCCATCTCCGAAAAGCATTCGTCAGCCATGGGGCACTTTTGAGAACCCAAGCACTCCATCGCGGATACCGAGACTTGCTTCCACGCTTTGTCGCTGACGCCGGGCACCAGCTCGTCCCGGTCACCGGTATCCGTGCGCTCAGCCCAGTCTCGAAGCTTCATCACTTCGCTTGCCAGTGGCGAATAAGTCGTGCCTGCGGGGACCGCTGGCTCGTCCATCGAGAACAATGTGCCTTCATCGTCGGGGTATCCCCCGCCGAGCTTATATTGGCACAGGTAGTTAGATCGGCCCTTAAGCAGGGCTACATCCATGGGTCGGGAGAGCTTGCCCTTGAGCGATTCAAGTAACCGCGGCACATCGCGACCGACAATCTGCGACTGCAATGCGAGAGTTGCGGTGGAAACAATTACCGGTTTGGCGCTAGTTTGCGCATGCGCGAGCGCCGGAATGAGATAGCCCATGGACTTTCCCGTTCCGGTACCGGCTTGAACCAGCAAATGCTCTTCGTCTTCCAGGGCAGTCACCACTTGCTTGACCATTTCCTGCTGGCCGGTGCGCATGGCACCGCCCATGGAAGTTACCGCGGCCTCAAGAAGCTCAAGGGCCTGCTCTTGCTTATCCATGAATGTTGAAAGTCTCCAACTCTGCAGCGAGTGAATCGCGAACCTTAACGATCAGTCGAGTGCCATTTTCCAGGTGTTCGCTCTCCAAGATCTCAGATTCACTCTGGTGCAACTTGGCGATCAGATCCCCGCGGTTATACGGGATGAGGACCTCCAGCTGAATGCCAGGGCGTGGAATCGAAGTGCTGATCTTCTCCAGCAGCTCCTCAATGCCCTCACCTGTGTGTGCGGACACCACTGAGGTATTCGATTCGCGATTACGGATGCGTTCAATGACGAATGGATCCGCAACATCTGCCTTGTTCAGGACGATGATTTCAGGGATATTCAATGCATCGACTTCGCCAAGTACCGTTCGAACAGCCTGGATCTGTCCCTCTGGGTCGGGGTGCGAGGCATCCACGACGTGCAAGATGAGATCCGAATCGGCGATTTCTTCCAAAGTTGAACGGAAGGCTTCGACCAGCTGCGTGGGAAGGTTCGAAACGAACCCGACGGTATCGGCCAGCGTGTAGGTCAGCCCGTCTTCGGTCGAGGACTGGCGCACGGTCGGATCTAGCGTTGCGAACAATGCGTTCTCCACCAGCACGCCGGCGTTGGTCAGACGGTTGAGCAAAGAGGACTTGCCAGCGTTCGTATACCCGGCGATAGCCACTGCCGGTACTTCATTGCGCTTGCGATTGGCTCGTTTTGCTTCGCGCGCAGGCTTCATGGCCTTGATTTCACGACGCAGCTTCGCCATGCGGTCACGAATGCGACGACGGTCCATCTCGATCTTGGTTTCACCAGGACCACGCGAACCGATACCGCCACCGGCCGCACCTACGCGTCCACCAGCCTGACGGGACATCGATTCACCCCAACCACGAAGACGTGGCAGGAGGTATTCAAGCTGGGCTAGCTCGACCTGTGCTTTACCTTCACGGGACTTCGCGTGCTGGGCGAAAATATCCAGGATTAAGCTGGTGCGGTCAATGACCTTGACCTTGACGATATCTTCGAGGGCACGACGCTGCGAGGGTGCCAATTCGGCATCAACCACCACAGTATCGGCACCGGTGGAGGCAACGATTCCTCGCAGCTCCTCGGCTTTGCCTGATCCCAGGAATGTGGATGGATCCGGCTTGCTGCGTCGCTGAACGACGCCGTCGAGAACCTCGGAACCTGCGGTTTCTGCCAAAGCGGCAAGTTCACGCAGGGAATTTTCCGCGTCCGTGACGGTACCCTCGCTCCAGATGCCAGCCAGGACAACGCGCTCAAGGCGAAGCTGGCGGTATTCGACTTCGGTAACGTCTTCCAGCTCGGTGGATAGACCGGCAACACGACGAAGAGCGCGGCGTTCCGCGAGGTCGTCTTGGTCCCCATCGTATTGGGTGAAACCTGAGGAGAAGCGGTTCAGCGCGGTGGCTTGTCCGGAGAAGATCGAGGAATCTTCTTCTCCAAAATGTTGCACTTGCGGGCTTTGGGCTTCATCAGCTTCGAGGATCCGGTCGATTGCGGCCTGGATCTGGGCATCATCCATTGATGCCGAATCGTGCTCGTGTGACTCGGAGTTAGTCATGGTCTCCTTAGAAGTACTTCGCATTCCAGAATAGTGCGGGTGACCCCCAGTTCGCGACGTGACGCGATGGGATTCAGTCGGTTCATCAAACATTCGTGGTCCTTTTGACGGCGCTCAAAACTACAGGCAGGCAGGTGAATGCGGGGTTACCGAGGAGCAAAGGCGAATGGCAGGTGTGTGATGCACGACTTGCGGAAATTAAAAATGACTTCGCTGCCTATGGATCATTCAAGGAGGGCACGACAAAATGACGCGCCGGCGCAGAAGATCTCGTGGTAACCACGGCGGTTACGGATTAGACGAAAACGAAAGTCATAGGGAAAACTCTATCAGTCATGGCCTTAGCTGCCTATATCGCTTTGCTCACGTTGATTGCACTGGTCTTTGGCCTCGGGATGCACAAGGATAAACTTTGGCTATGACCTCGGATCACTACTTCACCGCCAGCCCGGCTTCGGCAGACGAACGACGCACTATCGACGTAGAACTCAACGGCACGGTACGCAAGGTTGAAACTGCCGCAGGGATTTTCTCGCCGGCCGGTTTGGATAAGGGCACCGCGGTGTTGCTGCAGCATGTACCGACGCCCCGCGGACGGGTATTGGATATCGGGTGCGGTTGGGGTCCCATCACCTTGACTGCCGCTGAGCAGTCGCCAGGGTCTACGGTCCATGGAGTCGATGTCAATGAACGTTCCATCGAGTTGACTCGGCTCAATGCTCGGCGTCTGGGCCTGGACAACGTCGTTGTCGGGACCCCCGATTCCGTGGATGCAGAACTCGAATTCGATACGATCTGGTCCAATCCGCCCATCCGCATCGGCAAGGAAGCCTTGCACGAGCTGCTGATGCTTTGGCTGCCTCGACTTGCAGCCGGCGGAGAAGCATGGCTGGTCGTGCAAAAGAATCTGGGAAGTGATTCGCTGCAGAAATGGCTGATCGACCAGCTTCCCTCCGATTGGTCCGTAACGCGTGAGGCCACGGCCAAGGCCTTCCGCGTATTGAAGGTTTCGCGCCCCGCTTAGTTCACCTTTTAGACGACTGCAGGCATCGGTCCAGAGGACAGATGCCTGCAGTTTTTGGCTCTACCTGCTATTTGGAGCCAATAACGCCACGAGCCACTAACTCCGCGGGACCCGAAAGGATCGTGTCTTCGCCACCACGTTCGTTGGCGCGGAATTCAATGCCGACCACGCCGCCTGGAACCGACACGGCCCACTGGTTGATCAGCGCAGTGCCGCGGGCCCAATAGCGAACGGCCGCAGCTGCCGCACAGGCACCAGTACCGCAGGACAGCGTCTCCCCTACGCCACGTTCGTGAACGCGCATCGTCACCTGTGCCACGCCGTCTTCCTCGATCAGGGGCTCATTGGGAACCACGAACTCGACGTTGGTGCCATTCTCAGGCTTGGGCGCGACTTCTGGTTCGACAAACAGGTCAAGGCTTTCAAGCATGTCGAGATCGGGCAGGGCTACTACCGTGTGCGGGTTGCCCATGGTGATGCTCAAGGCTGGAACGGCTTGCTCCCAGCCACGAGGCTTGACCATTGAATCGATGGAGTCTGCTTCTGCCTTGTCTTCGAAGATCAGTCCCCATGGCCCCAGATTCACCGCGTAGCCTTCGACAAGCCGGGTGATGGTCTTGATACCAGCGCGGCTCCCGATGAAGATGCTTTGGCCAATCTGAAGATCCACGAGGCCTTCAGCAATCAGGAAATGGGCGAAGGCGCGCACCCCATTGCCGCACATCTCAGCGATGGATCCATCGCTGTTGCGGTAATCCATGAACCAGTAGGCTTCAGGATTCTCGGTCACCTGCTGTTCGTATCCGGGCACATTGGCGGTTGGAACTGCGCGAATGAGCCCGTCCCCGCCAATGCCGAAGCGTCGATGGCACAGCGCTGCGACCTGCTCAGCGGTCAGCTCCACCGTGGCCTCGGGGTCCGCTATCAAAACGAAGTCGTTTCCGGTGGCATGTCCTTTGGCGAAGGGCTGTCCCGCCAGTTGGCCCAGTTCGGTGCTGTACATCGATGCTCCTTGCATGGTGGTTCCTCTTACGACTTGCCGATCAAGGCGAGTGCCTTGCCAATGAGGTCCGGCTCGGTGGGGTTCAACCAGCTGACCCGTGGGTCTGCGTTGAACCATGTGATCTGGCGTCGGGCAAATTTCCTGGTAGCTATCACCGTCTGGCTGATGGCTTCAGCCCGGGTGAGGGTCCCGTCAAGATAATCTGTGTACTGCTGGTAGCCAATGGCACGCGAGGCCGTCTTGCCATTGCGCAAACCTCGTTCGAGCAATCCGGCTACTTCTTCAGCCAAGCCCATCGCATCCATTTTGTACACACGTGCTTCCAATGCTTCATGCAACGCTGGGCGATCATAATTTAGTCCGATCTGCAGTGCCGGGGCGATGTACTCGCGCTGTGGCATGTAGGAGCTGAACGGACGCGCGGAGATTTCATAGACCTCCAGCGCCCTGATGGCTCGGCGCAAATCCAGGTTGCGTGCCGCCGACTCCGGGTCCACAGCGGCGAGGCGGCGGCGAAGCTCCCCATCGCCCTGCTGCTCCGCTTCTGCTTCCAACTTCTTCCTGACGGCCGGATCAGTAGGCGGAAAATCGATGACGTCCAGCGCTGCGCGGACGTAGAGCCCTGACCCGCCAACCATAACCGGCACTTTGCCTCGGGCACGAATGCGGCTGAATTGTGCTCGCGCTTGCTCCTGGAAGGCAGCGACTGAAGCCTCTTCCGTAATGTCCAGGATGTCCATCAAATGATGCTCTACGCCCCCGCGTTCGGAAACCGGCAGTTTCGCCGTGCCGATATCCATTCCGCGATAGAACTGCAGTGCATCGGAATTGACAATTTCCCCGCCCAGTTCCTGGGCCAGTGCAATTGCCAGGTCCGATTTACCGGTTCCGGTGGGTCCGACGATGGCGATGACCGGCAAATTAGTAGCGGTCATCGGGTTAGCTGCGCACCTTGAGGGTCGGCATGCCAAGGTTCGTTCGTCCCGCCGCATTGCTGGCGCCTGGAGTTGGAACGCCACAGCTTTCTGCCTGGGATCGGTCCCACGCATCGCCGGCACGGGAACGGCGCAACGAGTATTGGTCAATGCTTGGGTCTGAGATGAGGTGGAAGGCCGCAACTTCAGTCACCGGCAAAGTCACCAGATCGCCTGGTCGCGGCGTTTCAGCGCCCTCAGGCACGGAGAAGTGCACGAGCCGCTGATCCTGCGCACGGCCAGCGAGGCGATGGGTTTCCTCAGCCTTGCGCCCGGACTGTTCGGTCACCATGACCTCCAAGGTGCGTCCCAGTTGCTTCGCGTTTTCTTCCTTGGCGATTCGATCCTGCAATGCGGTAAGACGCTCATAGCGTTCTTGGACGACAGCTTTTGGCAGCTGATCTTCAAGGATGGCCGCAGGAGTCCCTGGGCGCTTGGAGTACTGGAAGGTGAATGCCGATGAGAAGCGCGACGCCTCAACGACGTTCAAGGTCGCTTGGAAGTCTTCTTCGGTTTCTCCGGGGAAACCGACAATGATGTCCGTGGTGATCGCGGCGTGGGGAATGCGCTCTCGCACCTTGTCCAGGATTCCGAGGAACTTCTTGGAACGGTAGGAGCGGCGCATGTCCTTGAGTACCTTGTCGGAGCCGGACTGCAATGGCATGTGCAGCTGTGGCATCACGTTGGGCGTTTCGGCCATGGCCTCGATGACGTCGTCGGTGAATGCAGCCGGGTGCGGGCTGGTGAAGCGAACGCGTTCGAGCCCTTCGATTTCGCCGCACGCGCGCAGGAGCTTGCCGAAGGCCAGGCGGTCGCCGAATTCAACGCCGTATGAGTTCACGTTCTGACCCAGCAGGGTTACTTCGATGGCGCCGTCATCTACCAGCGCTTGGATCTCAGCCAGGATCTCGCCGGGACGGCGGTCTCGTTCCTTGCCTCGCAGGGACGGGACGATGCAGAAAGTGCAGGTGTTGTTGCAGCCCACCGAGATGGATACCCAACCCGCGTATACCGACTCGCGTCGTGTTGGCAGCGTCGATGGGAAGACATCCAGGGACTCGAGGATCTCGAGTTCTGCCTTCTTGTTGTGCTCGGAACGTGCCAGCAAGGTAGGCAATGAACCGATGTTGTGGGTACCGAAGACCACGTCGACCCAAGGGGCCTTTTTCAAGATGGTGTCGCGGTCTTTCTGCGCCAGGCAGCCTCCGACTGCGATCTGCATCCCGGGGCGTTCAGCTTTGATGTTCTTGAGTATGCCGAGGTTTCCGTAGAGCTTGTTATCCGCGTTTTCCCGAACGGCGCAGGTGTTGAAGACGACGACGTCAGCGACGTCATCATTGAGCTCTTCGGGCTTGCGGCTTAGTCCGGCGTCTTCCAAAAGGCCCGAAAGGCGTTCGGAATCATGGACGTTCATCTGGCAGCCGAAGGTGCGTACTTCATAGGTACGCGACGATTCTTCAGTTGCCGGGTTGCTCACGGTTTGTTGCTCAGTCACCCTTCAAGATTACCGAAATTTCCAAGGAGCTGAAATGTAGGCAACCCTAGGGAGAATGCTTTCCTATCGGAGCCTGATGCTCGTGGATAAACCCATGCCTGTCGTCGACAATTTCCGATAGAGTCGAGTTGTTCCACCTGTTGACGATTCAAAGGATTGCGCCGCCCCATGGGAGAAAACTCTGGAGGACAAGCCAGCAAGCCTTCAAAGCGGGCTTCGCTTCCCCTGTCGCGCTCAATGAAGGTATTCCACTGGTGGATGGCTTCGCTCACTGCCCTATTCCTTTTTGCCATTCCGATCACCATCGGCATCATCCCGCCAATTGATTACAAAACAGATGATCTGCTTTTCAACGTTGGCGTGGGTTCTGCATTAGTTGGAATTGCCGCGATCTGCCTATGGGTATACCAAAGTTTCGACGACTGGCTGTTCCGTTTGGGCAAGGGGCCAACACGAGGCCGGAAGAACCGCTAGTCAACAGACCTGAATCGCTCTTCCCATTCCTCACGGGCTACCTTGAACGCCATGGAACCGTTATAGCCTTTGCGCCCAAGCATTCCGACCAAGCGGCGCAGGGCCTTATCTCGATCCGCTCCCATTGATTCCGGGCGAAGCTTGGCGCGGACCAGTTCCCGGGCTCGCTGCTCCTCGGCTTCATCATCAATTTGCTCCAGGGCCTCGGCCGCGAGCTCATCGTCTACGCCTTTGGAACGCAGTTCGTGTTTGATGGCCCCGCGAGCGAGTCCTCGAGAGCGGGCCCGGGTGACGACCCAGGACTTGGCAAAACGCTGGTCATCAACGAGGTTGATTTCTGCATATCGCTCGATGACTTCGTCGGCGATATCCTCCGGGCAGTCTTTTTCCAGCAGCTTGTCTTTGAGCTGCTTTGCGGTCTTATCGCTTGCGGTGAGCTGGCGCAGCAGGATGCCTCGTGCCTTCTCCCGCCATTGCTCGTCGGTCAGTTCTTCAGTCTCCCCAGATTCCCGGGCAACCTTGCGGGCTTCGCGCGCCTCGCGTCGTTCCTTTTTCGAGGGCTTCTCTGGGGCCGGAGCGGCAACGATGCGTTCCATCGCCGCGCGCAGTTCATCAACGCTCTCCGGCTTTTTGCTCTCTGCCGGCGCAGGAATGATGATGCGGCGATTACCGCGTTCAGGAAGTCTCGATTCGGTTGATCCACCGCTTCTCGGCTTTTCACCGCGGTCCTGCATTTCTTGTGGATCAGGCTTGGCCCAATCCGGCATATCATCAAAGCTTCCTTGAAACTCTTTCGAAACGGACGTAGCGTCCGACCCGGATTTGTTTCCGGGGCGGACGCTACGTCGTTGGAAGTTTGAGGACACTACTTGTCGCCCTCGACAACTCGCAGTTCTGTCTCGTCTTCTTCAACCTCGTCCTTTGGCAGGACGCCAAGCTTCTGCAAGATCTGACGCTCGAGTTCGTCAGACAGGTCTGGGTTATCGCGCAGGAAGCGACGGGCATTTTCCTTGCCCTGGCCCAGCTGGTCTCCATCGTAGGTGAACCATGCACCGGACTTCTTGACCAGGTTATGCTCAACACCCATGTCGATCAGCGAGCCTTCACGCGAGATTCCGTGACCGTAGAGGATGTCGAATTCAGCCTGCTTGAAAGGAGGAGCCATCTTGTTCTTGACGACCTTGCAGCGGGTACGGTTACCCACTGGGTTGGTGCCCTCTTTCAGGGTTTCAATGCGGCGAATATCGATACGAACCGAAGCGTAGAACTTCAGGGCCTTACCACCGGTGGTGGTCTCAGGGCTGCCGAAGAAGACGCCGATCTTTTCACGCAGCTGGTTGATGAAGATCGCGGTGGTCTTGGATGCCGACAGGCGACCGGTGATCTTGCGCAGAGCCTGCGACATCAGTCGAGCCTGAAGACCGACGTGGCTATCACCCATTTCGCCTTCGATTTCGGCACGTGGTACCAGTGCTGCCACGGAGTCGATAACGATGATGTCCAACGCGCCGGAGCCTACGAGCATATCCATGATTTCCAGTGCCTGTTCACCGGTATCCGGCTGGGAAACCAGAAGCGCATCGGTATCTACGCCGAGCTTCTTGGCGTATTCCGGATCCAAGGCGTGCTCAGCATCGATGAAGGCGGCGACGCCGCCAGCCTTCTGCGCGCTGGCAACAGCATGCAGTGCCACGGTGGTCTTACCCGAAGATTCCGGGCCGTAGATTTCTACGACACGTCCGCGTGGCAGGCCGCCAATTCCCAGAGCGACATCCAATGCGACCGAACCGGTTGGGATCACTTCAATAGGCGCACGGGTTTCATCGCCCAGGCGCATGACCGAGCCCTTGCCATAGGCCTTGTCAATTTGGCCGAGTACAGCCTCTAGTGCCTTTTCTCGATCATTATTTGCTGCCATGGTTCACCTTTGCTCGTGCAAGCCGATAGCGACCTGCTCATGATTTATGTCCTGCTGTAGACAGTATGCTCGTCCACCGACACTTTGGACCCCGATAGCCCGCCAGTGTGGACAATCTCAGTGCTTAAGTTTTTGGTGCAGTTTCCTGCGTTGTTTCTAGGATAACCATATCCGAACAGATGTTCGAAATCCAACACGGCATTTTCGAAGTTTCGAAAACACATTTTTCGAGTTGTATGGCTAGGAATCCTTGGGTTCGATATCCACACCTAGCCAGCGCTCTGCGGGAACATCCTGGGCGCGGCATAGCGCTTCCCAGATTTGCTTGGGCTTGATGCCCTTGTTCAATGCCTCGGAAGGCGTAAGGCTCTCAAGTTCGGTCAGCGCCATGGAGTCGGCCAGGACGTGCGAGTACCGCGGCCCGAACTCGGCCTCCATGTTGCGCCAGAAATCGCTGATTTTCACCTAGTTATTCTCCCATGACATAGGCAAGGAGCCCACGCGGTGAGCGTGGGCTCCTTGTGCGGTTCCGGAAAACTCGATTACTGAGCAGCGGACACCATAAGATTTTTTTGGACTTAGACCGAAGCCAATGGCTTTCCGGCGCTCTTGTCAGCGAACTCGTTGGCCATGTCGGTAGGCACGGTATCAGGGATGGCGATACCTTCAGCCAGTGCTACACGCTCGGATACCTCACGGAGCATCAGGGACAGGGGAATTTCTAGCGCCACGCAGATCGAGGAAAGCAGCTCCGAGGATGCTTCTTTCTGACCGCGTTCAACTTCGGAAAGATATCCGAGGGAAACTCGGGCGCTATGTGAAACCTCGCGAAGGGTTCGTCCTTGGCGCTGACGGACGTCGCGCAGAACATCGCCGATTTCATGACGGAGTACTACCATTTTGTGCTCCTCCTTCTCGGGCTGGACCGTATGGGCTTCTCCCATATCGCGCCAACGGACAACACCATTGACAGTAACGGGTTGCTTGACCATAAATTTAGCCTTTGCTCCTAGGTCCATCTCGAAGATCTGTTTAATACGGGGGCCATCCTTGCGGCCCTGTAATTCGTACAACGGCGGGTCATACGATTTTGTTCCCCGATCCTCAGCCTAATCTGAAAAATGCGACACATGCCACATAAAGCACGATTTTTGCGAAATATCTCGGGAGAAATAGTCTTACGCGTCTTACTGTGAAGAAGCTTTATTCAAGATGGTAGCCAACTGTTGAAGTGCCGCAGTGGCGCTTTGCTCGCGAATCTGCGCTCGGTCACCAACAAAGTGATGAACTTTGGATCCCGATTCTTCGCCCTTGGCCCAGCCGATGTAGACCGTCCCGACAGCCTTGCCGTCATGTGCGTCCGGTCCGGCAACTCCCGTGGCCGAGACGGCCAGATCCGCACCGCAAGCCTGCAGCGCGCCGACCGCCATCTGCCGAGCAACCTCGGGATCAACCGACCCTTGGGCTTCGAGCAGCTTCGCGTCAACGCCGAGCAGCTCCCGCTTCACATCGGATGAATAGCTGACAACTCCCCCACGCAGCACGGCCGATGCGCCAGGCACCTCGGCCAAGCGGGCGGCGATCATCCCAGCAGTGAGGGACTCTGCCGTAGCCAGCTGAACACCCTGTTCAATGGCTGCGGCAATGACGATGGGGGCCTGCGGCTTCATCATGGCCCGGGTCCTACTTCTGCTTCTTGGAAGCGGCGACCAGCTGGCCGGCCTTGATCAGGTACTCCACGCCGGTCACCACCGTCACCGCCACGGTCAGCAGCATCAGATACCAGGCAACGGTGTGCAGCCATTCGATGGTCTGCGTGTACGGAAGCAGGTAGAGGCCGATCACGACCGACTGCAGAACGGTCTTGACCTTGCCGCCCATATTCGCGGCAATGACCCCGTACCGGATGACCACAACGCGCAGCAGCGTGATGCCCCATTCGCGAACCAGGATCACGATGGTGACCCACCATGGAAGCTCGGCCAGGATCGAGAAGCAGACGAGTGCGGATCCGGTGAGCAGCTTATCGGCGATCGGGTCGGCGATCTTGCCGAAGTTGGTGATCAGCCCGCGGCTGCGCGCCAGGTCCCCATCCAGCTTGTCCGTGTACATGGCCAGGACGAACAGCACCAGGGCAACCCAGCGCCAGAGGCCCTGCTGCGAATCATCGGCCAGCAGCGCCCAGACGAAGAAGGGCACCATGATGATGCGGATGGTCGTGAGCACATTGGCGATGTTCAGCGTCGGTACCGGTGGCTGGGCGCCGTGGCCAGCTTGCTCGCTCATGGGTTCTAGTTTCTTCCTGTCAGGTCCCAGGCGTCTTCGCCGGGTTCGTCGGAGCCGTCGAAGTAGTCAACGGCTTGCGGGCGATCATCCAGATCCTTGGCCACCAGGTCTTCGGCGTACTCAGCCACCGGATCCGCGTGGTTCACGTTGGCTTCCTGCACCAGCGCGGCTTCGGTGGCCGACGGCGCGGTGGTGGCAGGATCATCGCCGCGCATGGCGGCCAGGACCATCGGCAGGTCATCGGGCTGGATGAGCACGTCGCGGGCCTTGGAACCCTCGGAGGGGCCCACCACTCCGCGCGATTCCATCAGGTCCATCAGGCGTCCTGCCTTGGCGAAGCCGACACGCAGCTTGCGCTGCAGCATCGAGGTGGAACCGAACTGGCTGGTGACCACCAATTCGGTGGCCTGCAGCAGCAGGTCCAGATCGTCTCCGATGTCCTCGTCGATCTGCTTCTTCTTCTCGGCGGCCGGGATCACATCTTCCCGGTATTCCGGGGCCAGCTGCGTCTTGACGTGTTCGACCACGCGCTGGATCTCGGACTCGGTCACCCAGGCGCCCTGCACACGCATCGGCTTGGAGGTGCCCATGGGCAGGAACAGGGCGTCACCCTGGCCCAGCAGCTTTTCGGCGCCCGGCTGGTCCAGGACCACGCGGGAGTCGGTGACCGAAGAGGTCGCGAAGGCCATGCGCGAAGGCACGTTGGCCTTGATCAAACCGGTGACCACATCCACCGATGGACGCTGGGTCGCAAGCACCAGGTGGATGCCGGCGGCACGAGCCAGCTGGGTGATGCGAACGATCGACTCTTCCACATCGCGCGGTGCGACCATCATCAGGTCGGCGAGCTCGTCCACGATCACCAAGAGGTACGGGTACGGCTTGAGCACGCGCTGCGAGCCCTCAGGCGGATGGACCTTGCCAGCTTTGACGGCCTTGTTGAAGTCGTCGATGTGCTTGTATCCGAAGTTCGCCAGATCGTCGTAGCGGGTGTCCATTTCGCGGACCACCCACTGCAAGGCTTCGGCGGCCTTCTTGGGGTTGGTGATGATCGGGGTGATCAAATGCGGCACGCCCTCATAGGCGGTGAGTTCCACGCGCTTGGGGTCGACCATGACCATTCGCACTTCATCCGGGGTGGCGCGCATCAGGATCGAGGTGATCATCGAGTTCACGAACGAGGACTTACCTGCACCGGTGGCACCTGCCACCAACAGGTGCGGCATCTTGGCCAGGTTGGCGACGACAAAGCCGCCTTCCACGTCCTTGCCCACGCCCATCACCATCGGATGTTCGGTCTTGCGGGCATTGTTGCTGCGCAGCACGTCGCCGAGGGCGACAACTTCCTTGTCGGTGTTCGGGATCTCGATGCCGATGGCGGACTTGCCGGGGATCGGCGAAAGGATGCGAACGTCCGAGGAAGCCACCGCGTAGGAGATGTTCTTGGCCAGGGCCGTGACCTTCTCCACCTTGGTGCCCGGAGACAGCTCGATTTCGTAGCGGGTCACCGTCGGGCCACGGGAGAATCCGGTGACCTGGGCGTCGACCTTGAACTGCTGCAGGGTGTTGGTCAGGGCGTCTACTACCACCTGGTTGGCTTCCGATGCTTCCTTGGCCGGCGGACCGGCGGGCAGGTAGCTGTCTTCTGGCAGGGTGTAGGTGACGTCGCCCGAGAGCTGCAGCTGCTCGCTGCGCGCCGGGATCGGTGCCTGCGGGCTGGCCGAGAGGCCGGCGGCCCGCGAGGATACCTGGTCCATGGCGGAGGTGGTGGCCTCTGGCTCTGCATTCAGTCCGATGTTGGCCATGATCTCGGCCATTTCGCTTTCGGCCTTGGTCGGGCGCTTCACCCCTGGAGGCGGGCCGGCAGGCTTGGGCGTCGACGCGGCCGGGATGGCCTGGGTGGCGGCTTCGGTGGCGTCGGGGCCATCGAAGTCCGGACGGGCGATGGCCTGGGTAGCGGCTTCATCGGCGTCGAAGATCTTGCCGGAATTGCGGTTGCTGACCGGCAGCGAGGTCGTCGAAGCTTCGGAGAAGTCTTCTGGTTCGATGACGGCCTTGTCGTAGGCGACATCACCCGGGCGCTCGGAGCTTTCGTGGCCGTCCACGTCGTAGACCTCGGTGACCTGGCGGGCAGCGGCGGCTCGGCGTTCGAAGAATCCTGGCTTCTTCTTTTTCGGCGCGGGCGCTACTGGCTCGTCTTCAGGGTAGAGGTAGGACTGGTCGTGCTCTTCGCGCGTCGGATCCAATTCGGCCGGAGCGCTCTGGCGTGCAGGCTTGGGCGCATTCGGGTCCTGCCCCAGCAGGCGGTTGTAGCCGGCGCGGATTCGCTGTGGAATCTGGGTGAATGGTGTTGCAGTGACAATCAACAGGGACATGAATGCCAGGAAGATGAACACGGCCATGGCACCAGGAACCGTGATCAGCAAGCCCAATGGTGTTCCCAGAATGGAGCCAGCCATGCCGCCGGCATTCCACAAGACCTCGAAGTCATCGGTGACCGCTGGCGATCCTTGGGCCAGCGACGCGATGGATGAGCCGGAGAGCGTCATGATCAGCAGGCCGATGCCGATGCGGTTATTAGCCGTTACTGCTTCCGGGTAGCGGAAGAGCCGGAAGGCACCGATGAACAAGATCACCGGCAGCAGCACGGCCATGAAGCCCAGGGTGCCGCCGACGACGGCGTGCACTCCTTGGCCGAACCAGCCTGATTCGCGCAGTCCCCACCATTCGATGATGGCCACGGTGATGGCGATCAGGGCGAGGAAAAGCCCTGTGCCGTCGCGGCGCAGTTCGTAGTCAGGGCTGACCGTTCCGCCGATGCGGCGGAAGGCGCCACCAAAAATCCGGGCGATGCCCATCCATACGCTGCGCAGGGCGCGTAAGGGCAGGGCGAGTTCCTGTTCCGGATTCTCGGGCGTTTTCTTGGAGGACGAAGAGCTGGACGCCTTGGGTTTACGCGTCGCCGGCTTCTTCGTCCCCTGAGACTGAGTACGTGGGGCCATAGTTCTAGGGTATCGCCAACAGCTGTATGCGCCCCGAATTTACACGTCTGCACGGGGTTTGGCGAGAGCTAGAGAATGATCACGTAATTGGCGGCTGGCCTATTTCGAATAGCCGATCACCAAAGTGTAGCCGCCAGCGCTTTTCAGGCAAGCGTGTTTTCTAACTTTGTAGCCCGATGACTTGAATGCCGCGACGGTGGCGGTTTCCATTGTGGCGCAGGTACCGGCGCTGGCCACCGGCTGGGTGTAGGTCTTGCTGCTTGCCTGGGCCGCTGGCACGGCGGCCAATCCCATCACGCAGGCCAGGAGGCCGGCCATCGCACATGCGGCAAGACGACTGTTCAACTTCATTTTTCCTCCTCGGCTTTATCCCCGATGACTTTAGCGCAGCCTTCGCTCACCGAGCCGCGGCGGTTAGATCGCCCCCCCGGTCCCGGCAGGCTCCAGACCCGCACCTCAAACATATGTTGGCTAGGCGCGATCTACAACTGAACACATCCAATTAGGGCTACGAGAAGTCCAATCCCAAGAGAGCATTTTCCGTGACTTCCGGTAGCGCAGGGTGGATCCAATATTGCTCGGTGGCGACTTCCCGCACATCCAAATCGAACGCCATCACCGTGATCATCTGCTGTATCAACGTCGAAGCCTGCGGCCCCATGTAGTGGGCACCAAGCAGTTTGCCGGTATTCCTATCAGCGATCAGCTTGGCCAGCCCGCTTTGATCTTCCATTGCCCAGCCATAAGCCACATCACCGAACTTTTGCACTTTGACCGTGACCTCATGCCCTGCTTTGCGGGCTTCGTCCTCCGTCATGCCCACATACGCGATTTGCGGATGTGTGAACACGGCGGCAGGGACATGGTCATGAGGCATCTTTTTCATGTTCTGCGGGTTGAGCAGGTTGTGCCGCACTGCGCGCATCTCCGCGTTAGCCACGTGCTTGAGCATGTACGGAGATGAAACATCGCCTAATGCCCAGATGCCCTGGGCAGAGGTGGACCGGCCAAATTCGTCAACGCTGATGCGACCGTCCTTAGCTTCGATGCCGGCGAGTTCCACGTCAAGTTCGTCGCCGTTGGGAATGCGGCCTGTGGCCACCAACAGCACCTCGGCGCTCACTGCTGATCCATCATCCAATGCTACGGCAATGCCGCGGCTGTCCTGGGTGACCTGCGTGATGTTCTTGCCGGAATGCACGTCATAGCGTTGCGCCGCCAGCTCATTAAAGGGTTCACGCAGATCCGTATCCAGATGGCGCAGCAGTTCCGAACGGGCAATGATGCTCACCTTGGTGCCCAGGGCTTCGAAGACATGGGCGAACTCCATGGCGATATATCCACCGCCGACGATCACTATCGATTCCGGCTGCCGGGCCAGGCGCATGATGTCTTCATTGGTATGGAAATGGACGCCGCTCTCGGCAATCACCTCGGGGATGAACGGACGGGAGCCAGCGGCCAGAACGATCTGATCCGCGCTGATCGTCATTTCCGTCGATCCCTGCCCTGTCTTCAGTGTCCTTTCGGCGACGAACCGGGCATGCTGGTCATAAACGTCGATGTTAGGGGTCTTATCCCCTCGGCGATACTCTTCTCCGCCTCTGGCGATGAGATCGATCCGCTGATCAAAAACTCGATTGACGATGCCTGGCCAATCCACCGAATTCACTTGGGCATCGATTCCAAAGCGCGAGGCCTCGCGGGTTTCCAATGCGGTATCGGCGGCATAGACGTACATCTTGGTCGGGATGCAGCCCACGTTGAGGCAGGTGCCTCCGAAGGTTCCCTTTTCGATGATGGCAATGGATTTGTCGTCGAATTCGGGGCCGGGAATCGAATTGCCCGACCCGGTGCCGAGAATGATCAAATCATAGTGCTTGTTTACCGAAACAGCAGTGGAAGTCATCTTGCTAAGTCCCTTTCAGGGTGACGGATTGCTCTTCCCGGAGATTATCACCATGGCAATGATTCGCCGGGTTTAGATCGTGTTAAAGCAATCCAGCGGCCAACCACTGGTTTCTGATCCGGTGGCTGGCCGCTGGATAAAAGCGCTTATCAAAGCGGTGCTGTGCCTAGAGCCCCTGCTCCGAGAGCCACGATTTGGCGATATCAGCAGCCGACTTCTTATCGACAGTGCTTTGGACGTTCAGGTCAATCAGCTCCTGGGCAGTGAGCTTTTCGCTGACCGGGTTCAAGACCTCCCCGAGCTTCGACGACTGGTCCGCGGTGACTACCGGAACCACATTCGAAGCCAGGAAGAGGGACTTGGGATCTTCAAGGACGACAAGATCTTCGGTCTTGATGCGTGGATCAGCCGTGAACACATTGGCCACGTTGACCGTACCGGCCACAAGATCTTCCACCGTGGTGTCACCAGTCGCCGAGAACTCAGCCTTCACGCCATAGGTGCTCTCCAGGCCCTTCGGTCCGTAGGGGCGTTCTGCCAGTTCAGGTGGGCCGCCAAGGGTCAGCTGGTCCTTGGCCTTCGCTAGATCCTCGATGCTCTTCAGGTTGTTGTCCTGCGCGAATTTGCGGGTCACCGTGTAGGAGTCCTGGTCAGAAGCGTCAGCCTCATCGAGGACTGCCAGCGACTCAGGAAGCTCCTTCTGCAGTTCCTTGTAGACATCTTCGGATGAACGCGCCTTGGTATCTTCCTTGAAGAACTGGAGCAGGTTGCCGGTGTACTCAGGGAAGACATTGATGCTGCCGTTCTCCAGCTGAGGCATGTAGGCATCGCGCTGTCCGATGTTGAACTGGCGTTCAACTTCCAAGCCTGAATTCTCCAGGGCCTGCGCGTAGATTTCGGCAACGATCTCGTTGGAATAGTAGGCCTGCGAACCCACAACGACCTTTTCGGATCCCGAGTTCTCGGAACTGCTCTGCGTCGCTAGCGGATCCGAGCTGGAGCATCCGGCCAAAGCCAAAGACCCCGCGGCTACCACTGCTGCCACGCGCGCCACCTGTTTGATTTTCATGTCAGTTCCTTATCTTCCACTTTTGAGTGATCCGCTTTGTGCTTTTTAGTTGTCGTCTTCGAGAAGCCTAGTCCACGCGGGACCGAGGCTTTCTGGGCTAGTGCAAGTAGCAAATCAAGCAGCAGCGCCAGCACCGCGACCATCAATGCGCCGCCGAGCACCATGTCGAATCGGCGCAGGTTCAACCCGGTAATGATTGGAAGTCCCAGTCCCCCGAGGTTCACATAGGCTGCAATCGTTACCGTCGCTACCACTTGCAAGGTCGCCGCCCGGATTCCTCCGACCAGCAGGGAAAGCCCCAAAGCGATCTCAACTTTGAACAAGATCTGCCATTCAGTCATTCCCATGGCCCGGGCTGCGTCGACGGTTTTGCGATCGATGGCTTCGAATCCGGTATAGGCTCCGGCGAGCAACGAAGGTATGGCGAGAACAACAAATGCCACGAGCGCCGCTGCCGGCTTATGGGTGACGCCGAAGAGCAGAACCAACAAGATCAGCAGGCCGAAGGAAGGCACGGCCCGGGCAACGCCGGCGGCTGCCACCGCGATCTCGCGCCCCTTGCCGGTATGGCCGATGGCCCATCCGACTGGGATGGCGATGATTCCCGCGATGACGACCGAGAGCAGGGTGTAGAGCAGATGTTGTCCCAGCAGCGCATGCAGCCCGTCTTTGCCCTCCCACTGTTCGGGGGCGAATAGCCATTTGAATGCTTCAACGAGTAGGTTCATGAGGCGACCGCCTGCGAACTCTTCGACGAGTTTGTGGCTTTCTGTTGTGGGTCTTTCCGGCTCCAGGGCATGAGCCAGCGGCCCAACAGAACCAGGAGCAGGTCAACGATCAAGGCGATGAGAGCCACCGCCACCAGCCCCGAAAACACCTCGACGATGATGCGCCGTTGCAGGCCATTGGTGAACAAGTAGCCGAGGTTCGTGACACCGACCAGGATTCCCACGGTGGCTAGCGAAATCGTGCTCACCGCAGTCACTCGAAGCCCGGCCAGGATTACCGGTCCAGCCAATGGCAGATCCACGGCGAAGAAGCGGCGGGCGCTGCCGTAGCCCATGGCCGTAGCTGCCGAGCGCGCTGCGGAATCCACCGAGTTAAGTCCGTCCACGACGCCCCGGACCATGATGGCCACCGCATAGATGCTCAGCGCGACAATCAAGTTCGCTTCGCTGATGGCGCTCATTCCGGTGATCACCGGAAGAATCATCAGCAAGGCCAGCGAGGGAATGGTGTAGAGCAATCCTGTCAGCGTGACGAGCGGTCCACCGACCAATTTGTAGCGCCAGGCGATCCATCCCAGCGGAATGGACAGCACGAACCCGATCACGATCGCCATCAAGGACTGGCGCAAATGCTCGATGGACAGTGAAGCAATCAACGCCAGGTTTTCTGAAATCCAGGTCATGGACGCGGTCCGTCCTCAATCAGCCGGCCCTGCGTGCGCCCCTGCGCGTCGATCAAAACCGGGCCTTGCGCCGTCTGCTTGACGCTCAGCGCCCTTGATCCGCGCTGGGCGCCGATGAAGGAAGCGACAAAATCGTTGGCGGGATCTTCGATGATTTCGCTCGGAGTACCCACCTGGAGTTTCTTGGCGCCTGCGGCGAGGATGACTACCTGGTCCCCCAGCAAGAACGCTTCGTCGATGTCGTGCGTGACAAAAACGATGGTCTTGTCGAGTTCCTTCTGCAATCTCAGCAGCTCGTTTTGCAGTTCGGTGCGGACGATCGGGTCCACTGCTCCAAATGGCTCATCCATCAGCAAGATGTTGGGGTCCGAGGCCAAGCCGCGGGCTACGCCGACGCGTTGCTGCTGGCCTCCGGATAACTGGTGAGGATATCTATCGGCCATGGAATCAGAAAGCCCAACCGTCTCCATCAGCTCCAGGGCTCTACGACGCGTGGACTTCCTCGACTCCCCCATCAAGCGCGGGACCGTTGCGATGTTCTCTGCGACGGTGAAGTGCGGGAGCAGCCCCGAGTTCTGCATGACGTAGCCAATGCTCCGGCGCAATTCCACAGCGTTCTTGGCCGAGATATCTTCGCCGTCGATGCGTACCGCGCCTGCGCTGGGATCCACCATGCGGTTGATCATCCGCAGCAGGGTCGTCTTGCCGCAGCCGGAGGATCCGACAAAGACGGTCGAACTATGGGCGGGGATTTGCAGGTTGAAGTCGCTGACCGCAACGGTGCCATCTGGATAGTGCTTGGAAATATTTTCGAATTCGATCACGTGCCGACTCCTCAAGATGGCTTTGAGGATAATTCTGCACCATAAAGCGGCTTCGCGACACAAAGGGCAGGACCAACACGCGCACCAACTGGATGATCAGCGGAAGGATAATCTACTGGTCAACAGTAGGATCGGATTGTCGTCATCACTAACTTGAAGGATCACCATGAAGATTCGCGCCCTGCTTCTGCTCGCCCCGGCCTTGCTCACCTCGTCGCTGGCACTTGCCGCGCCCGCTGCAGCAAGCCAGTCGCTGCCTGCTCCGACGGAAGAGTGGGAATCCGCGACGCTGCTGGAAGTCGGCACTGGCAAGGTATTGGGCCATTGGGTTCCTGCCCAACCGGAAATGGTGATCGAAATGGAAGTGAAAACCGGTCGCGTGTTGCAGCGCATCGCGTGCGATGAATGGCAGGATGCCAACGCTCCGCAAGGCTGCGACGGCCAGGAGGTTGGCATGGCACCGTACCGGCCTGAGCAGCTTGCCGGGCTGCTCGGCCTGGTCAAGGGCGTAGCGAGCGTATAAAGCCCAGAGACAAGCAATGCCCCAAACCAGTTACCTGGTTTGGGGCATTCTTGGTTGAAGCCTAGGCTTCGAGAACTACCGGAACGATCATCGGGCGGCGACGCAGCTTGCGCGATACCCACGAGCCGATCACACGGCGGGTGATCTGCTGCAGCTGATGGGTGGAGTGGTTCGGGTTATTCGATACCGCCTCCACGATCGCGGCTGCGATCTTCGGCTTGATTTCGTTGAAGACCGAGTCTTCTTCAGCCACGCCGCGGGCGTGGATATCCGGGCCGGAAATGATGGTGCCATTCTGGCGGTTGATCACGGTGATGACCGAGATGAAGCCTTCCTCGCCCAAGGTGACGCGGTCCTTGAGGTCATCATCGGTGATGGTGCCGACCTTGGAACCGTCAACGTAGACATAACCGCATTCAACCTGGCCAACGAGCTGGGCAACGCCATCCTTCATGTCGATGACCGAGCCGTCTTCAGCCAGCAGCACGTTCTCTTCCGGCACGCCGGACTGCGCGGCCAAGCGGCCGTTGGCGATCAGGTGGCGGGTTTCGCCGTGTACCGGCAATACATTCTTCGGGCGAAGGATGTTGTAGCAGTAGAGCAGCTCGCCAGCCGATGCGTGGCCGGATACGTGGACCTTGGCCATGCCCTTGTGGATGACCTCGGCACCCAAGCGCATCAGGCCGTTGATCACGCGGAAGACCGAGTTCTCATTGCCCGGGATCAGGCTGGAGGCCAGGATGACGGTGTCGCCCGGGTTGATCTGCACCTTGTGCTCGCCGTTGGCCATGCGCGAGAGCGCCGCCATTGGCTCGCCCTGCGAACCGGTGGACATCAATACGACCTTGTGGTCCGGCAGCGAATCGATCTGCTTGAGATCAACCAACACACCCTGAGGGATATCCAGGTAGCCAAGGCGTTCGGCGATACCCATGTTGCGGACCATCGAGCGGCCGATGAAGGCCACCTTGCGGCCGTGCATGGCGGCAGCGTCCAGGACCTGCTGCACGCGGTGAACGTGCGAGGAGAAGGAAGCGACGATGATGCGGCGGCGGGCGCGAGCGAACTTGGCTTCAAGCACTGGTCCGATTTCGCGTTCTGCCACGGTGAAGCCAGGCACTTCGGCGTTGGTGGAGTCAGGCAGGAACAGGTCCACGCCTTCCTCGCCCAGACGCGCGAAGTGGCGGAGGTCGGTGATGCGGCCGTCAAGCGGCAGCTGGTCCATCTTGAAGTCGCCGGTGTGCAGCACGGTGCCGGCTTCGGTACGCAGGAACACTGCCAGCGCATCAGGGATCGAGTGGTTCACGGCGACGAATTCGCATTCGAAGTTGCCGATCTGCGCGATCTCGCCTTCCACCACGATGTTGGTGTTGGCCTTGATCCGGTGCTCTGCCAGCTTCGCTTCGACGAAGGCCAAGGTCAGCTTCGACCCGTACAGCGGGATGTCTTCGCGCAGGCGCAACAGGTAAGGGACTGCACCGATGTGGTCCTCGTGGCCGTGGGTGAGCACAACGCCCACCACATCGTCCAAGCGGTCCTTGATGTACGAGAAGTCCGGCAGGATCAGATCCACGCCAGGCTGGTGCTCCTCGGGGAAGAGCACACCGCAGTCGACGATCAACAGTTTCCCGTTGAGTTCGAAGACGGTCATGTTTCGGCCGACTTCGCCCAGGCCGCCGAGGGGAACAATTCGCATTGTCCCCTTCTTCAGCCGAGCCGGCGTCTGCAAGCGTGCAGAGTCGGCCTTACCTACTGAACTCTCAGTCATATGTAGTTAGTCCCTTTCGTTACAGATCCCATCCACCTTCACGTAGGTCCGCGCGGATGGCATCGAGCTCTGCGTCCGACGGTGCCACAAGCGGCAGCCGGACGACGGTGTTCGGCAGGACACCCTGCCAGTGAAGTCCATATTTTGCGGCCACGGCGCCCTGAATGTGGCCCATGATGCCGCGCTGGATCGCGTCCAGCTCAAAGTGTGTGGTGCGTGCGGTGGCCAAATCACCTGCATGCATTGCATTAACAAGCGTACGGTACTTCGCGGCCGCAACGTGAGCCGTGACCGAAACCACGCCGACAGCACCGGCTGCCATGAGCGGCAAAGTCAGCGAATCGTCGCCCGAGTACACGTGCAGGTCGGTGTTGGCCAGCACGGTGGTGGTGGACTGGTAATCGGCCTTGGCGTCCTTCAACGCGATGACCTGAGGAATCTTGGCGAGTTCAATAATCGTTTCCGGCGCCAGCGCGATTCCGGTGCGTCCTGGAATGTCGTAGAGCATGATGGGCAGTTCGACAGCTTCAGCGATGGCCTTGACATGGGCAATCACGCCGGCCTGGCTTGGCTTATTGTAGTACGGGGTGGTCAACAGCACACCGTCAACGCCAGCTTCCTTCGCTGCGAGCGAGAGCTTGATCGAGTGGCGGGTGTCGTTGGTGGTGGAGCCGGCCAGCACGGCAGCGCGGTCGCCGACAGCTGCGACAACAGTGCGGAACATCTGGATATTCTCTTCGTCGCTCAACGTCGAAGTCTCGCCGGTAGTGCCGGTGACGACCAATCCGTCGCAGCCATCGTCGACGAGCTTCTGGGCCAATTTAGCTGCGAGCGCGTAGTCGACTTCCCCCGCATCATTGAAGGGGGTGACCATTGCAGTGAGCACGGTGCCAAACGGGTATGCCTGATTATCAATTGCACTTGTAGCCATGGTTTTAAATCTACACTCGCGCATGTTGCTATGGCATCCTTCCCCTCTTCCGTGGTGCGATGTTTCCATGCATATTTTGGGGAAGCCGCAACGCATTCAGGCTGTCGATATTGCCCGCCTTGTGGCCATCCTGGGAATGTTCGCCGCGCATGTTTACCCGCTGTACAAATACACCGGTCCAGAGGCCTACTCCCCAACATTTACCGGGGCTGTAGCTTCTGGACGGGCTTCGGTTTTGTTCATGGTGCTGGCTGGATTGTCGCTGACTTTGATGAGCAATTCGCTGGCGCGCAAAGGCTTTTCCCACCCTAAGACTTACTCAGTCCTTGCTCGGAGAGCATTAATTATTGCCGTGCTCGGAATGGTGATTGGGACGATAAATGAAGGCATTGCAGTCATTCTTGTCCACTATGGGCTACTATTTCTGTTGCTTCCTCTGACTCTCAGGCTCTCAAGGGCAACCATTTTGGTAGTCTCGGCAGTTTGGCTGGTTCTCTCCCCCATTATTTGGCGCCCGTTGGCAGCCGACGCGTTAGGGCAGTCTTTAGGACACAATCCCAGCTTTGCCGACCTCCTTCACCCAGCGCTTCTCCTCCAGGATCTGACCGTTACCGGCTACTACCCGCTTCTAGTTTGGATTGGCTATGGGTTGCTCGGTATCGCCCTGGGCAAATGCGATCTGGGAAGCAGGAAAACAGCAAGTGTCTTAGTACTGATTGGTACTCTCGTGGCGATCGCCAGCTACGTTGCAGGTCGCATCACAAGCCTCGGCCACGTCGAGCAAATCGCCGCTGCCGCCCGAACGGACCCGACCCTCGTGCCAACACTGATTACGACCGGACGGCTTCCCGGGAAATCCCTCGACCCATATCTGGCAGATGCCGCATATCTCTGGCTGCCCACCGGGCACAGCAACGGGCTGCTCGCCACGGTGCATGCTGCAGCCTGCGCCGTGGCAGTTATCGGGCTGCTATTGCTCATCGCGCCCCGTCTCGGACTGCTCGGCCGGGTCCTTGCCGGCGCAGGACGAGCCCCGCTGACCTTGTATTCAGGCCACTTGGTTCTGCTGCCCGTGCTAGATAATTTCCTCGAGCCATCTATGATCTGGTGGATCTTGTCCGCGCTCACCGCCTGCTGCGGACTGTGGCTAGGATTTTCCAAGGCATCGGGCCCACTTGAATTCTGCGTCAGAGTACTCAGCGGCGCCGAGGCAAAGCCCGGCTCCACTAATCTGGCTGGCGGAAACTAGCCGCGGAAAAACCGCATCTGAAGACGAGTACCCCCTGTTTAGCTGCGGCGAACGCAAAAATCCGCTGGATCCCGGTACCCAATTTGTATTTGGATACCAGGTTCCAGCGGATCAGCCATGCGAATTTCTCAGTCTTGCTTGAAGGCCGCATCAAATGAAGTCGACGATGCAGGGAAATCCAACTGTTTCAGCGCGGCCAAAGCCTGTGGAGCTCCATAAAGCCGATCCATGCCGGCGTCTTCCCATTCGATAGAAATTGGACCGTCGTAGCCGATTGCGGTCAGCGCCCTAAACGCATCTTCCCATGGCACATCGCCGCGTCCCGCGGAGACGAAGTCCCAACCACGTCGAGGATCGCCCCAGGGCAGGTGCGATCCCAAACCGCCATTGCGGCCATTGCCCATCCGCATTCGGGTGTCCTTGCAATCTACGTGATTTAATGGTTCTGTTGCTCTCAAACGCTCACTTGAGCAAAAGGAAGTCGGCCGGCGCGGCTTCCTCGCCGGAGCCGCAGCATTGGGTGCCACCGTTGGCTTGGCGGGCATGGGAATGGCCCCTGCCACGGCTTCGCCCCTTGGCCGCCGTGCAGTACCAGCGGGTCAGATCAGCATCCAGCTCTACACCCTTCGCTCCATCATGAATGGTGCAGGTGTTGACCAGACTTTCAAAGCGCTTGCCGATTACGGCTACACCAAGGTTGAGCTAGCTGGATTCTATGGACGCAGCGCCAAGGATCTTCGTGCAACTTTGGACTCGCTTGGAATCACACCTTCATCTAGCCACACCGGAATCACCGACTCTGCGGCAGCACTTGACGCCAAGCTATCTGATGCCCTGGCTCTTGGCCAGAAATACATCAACGTCCCATACCTGGTTTCCAGCAATGGCGACGACTGGCGTCGTTGGGCAGATCAGATGAACGTAGAAGCAGCTGCAGCCGCGGAAGCTGGATTGAAATACGGCTATCACAACCACGCACACGAGTTCACAACTGACCTGGGCGATGGCCAAACGCCATGGGATATTTTCACCAGTCGCCTCGACCCTAGTCTCGTGCATCTCGAAGTTGACCTGTACTGGGCAGTTACTGCTGGCGTGGGCGTTGGTGCAACGGATCCAATTCAATTTGCAATCGACACGATTGCTCAAGCTCCGCAACAAACCTTGCAGTACCACGTCAAGGACCGAGACCTTGCTGGAGACTTCGCCGACCTAGGAACCGGCGCCATTGACTTCTCGCGAATCTTTGCGGCCCATCGCCCAAAGGAGTTCATTGTCGAGAACGACAGCCCGGATGTCACTCCCCTACAAACTGCAGAGGTTGGATACAACTATCTCCGCAATGCGCGCTTCTAGAGCAGACAGCTCGTAGAGCACAGAATCTACAATTCTCACAAGTAGTGGCCAGGCCCCAATGCCGGGTACCTGGCCACTACTTTCAGTATGAGATGTGTACTATTTAGCTGTTGACTTTTTCGTCTTGAAGCCAGAACCCGATCGCGGTGCGCATGGATTTGCGGGCCCGCGTCTTATCTCCGCAGGCTTCATAAGCCAAGGCCAGACGGTACCAGGACTTCCAGGACGCGGGGTTTTCTTCTACATCCCGCTGGTGGTTTGGGAAATCCTCATCTGCGGCTGCACGAATAAAACGTCCCGAAGGGGTCCTTGGCAGATCCTTTGGCAATTCGCCCGAGGCGGCGAGGGCCTTGCCCATCTTTTCAGTGCGCAGCCCAAAGAGAACTTCGCGGATCAAGATCCATGTGCAGAATGCAGGAATGACCAGAATGGCCACACCCATGATCTGGGCAATGAGGATTCCCGTGCTCAATAACCGCACTGCCTGCGTGAAGGTCATGCCGATGTACAGCGCGAAGAGCAGCAGGATTCCGCCGACCCAGAGTTTGGTTTTCACTGGCCGAGCTCCAAGTATCCGTCGAGCCCGTAGGTCAGTCCCGGTCGGCATGCCACGGTGCGCAAGCCCAGCAGGACACCAGGCATGAATGAGGCGCGGTCAAAGGAATCATGCCGCAAGGTCAGTTGCTCTCCTGGGCCGCCGAGGAGGACTTCCTGATGCGCCACCAGACCGCGCAGTCGCACGGAGTGAACGTGGATTCCATCCACGACTGACCCGCGCGCACCATCCAGTTGGGTCTCTGTCGCATCCGGGCTGGCAGGGACGCCTGCATCTTCGCGAGACTTGGCAACAAGTTCCGCAGTGCGCACCGCAGTACCGCTAGGCGCGTCGACCTTGTTCGGATGATGCAACTCGATGATCTCCACCGATTCAAAATACTTCGCCGCAGTAGCTGCGAAAGCGCTGGCCAATACCGAACCCAAAGCGAAGTTGGGGGCAATCAAGACACCGACTTCTGGGTGCCCCTTGAGCAATGAATCGAGCTCAGCTCGACGGTCATCATCCCAGCCGGTTGTTCCGACCACCGCGTGAAGACCGTTTTCCACTGCGAACCGGACGTTGGCTTCAGTAGCGGCAGGGACCGAAAGATCAACCACGTGGGTTGCCCCGGCTTCAAGAATTTGAGCGAGGTCGTCACCTCTCCCCAGGCTGGCCACCAATTCCATATCGGAAGCTTCGGAAACAGCCTTGACCGCTTCGGCTCCCATTCGTCCGGCCGCACCGAGCACGGCCACCTTGATCTGTGCACTCATAAGGTTAAGCCTATCGTTCCTCAGGGTTCCTCCTTGCCAACAATGACGTGAAAACTCCCCTGTTTGACTCAGCACATCTCCAACATCAAATCAATAATTTTGAATACGTCTTCGCTCTACGGCCAGTCCAGCTTGTATTGCCTGAGAACACGGGGAAAAATAAGTTTCAGGAGTCTCCAAGTAGTTAGCAGGGCCATGGGTCAGAAAATTGGGCGTTTCAGTCTGGGCATCAGTGTCATGCTGGCCGTTAGTTTTGCCGTGACATCGTGCGGTTCAGGCAATGAACCTATTTCCCTGTCGGATCAAGAGCTGGCAGACGTTGTCAACATCGTTCAGGAACATGGAACAGTTCTAGAGTCGGCTTCTTGCCAAGTGGAAGTCTTCCGCATTGAAGGTTCCACGACTTACGGCTGGGCCACCTGCGCTCCATCGAGCGAGGGCGCCTCTGATACGGGTGCCCAAGTGGATGCCTTCCCGTTCCGCCTCGATGGAGAAGACCTGCGTCGCCCAGACGAGGGAAAGAACTATCAGAAGGACGTAGAGGAACTCTTCCCTGAAGATCTGCGCTCGGCCATCAACCAGCACACCACGGGTTTGGCTAAATAGCCCTGATCTGCTGATCTGCTTTCCCTAGCGCAGATTCAACAACCATCATTTTGAGCGCACGATTGGCGCAAGGAAAGGCCAACGTGCGCCACGAATATTTCGGGCAGCTCCCTGAAACTCTAAAAACACGCTTGTCGGTGCGAGTCGCGGGGCAAGGACCGGATGTCGTACTCATCCATGGTTTGGGAGCCTCCAGCCGATACTTCACGCCACTGGCCAATATTCTGGCAAAGAAATACCGGGTGATCGTTCCGGAGCTTCCCGGCCATGGAAAGAACATGGATGATGGCAGGCCTGTCACGGTGCCTCGTTTCGCCCACGAGGTTGGGCTGGCCTTGCGTGAACTGAAGGTTTCCAATGCGATAGTGCTGGGGCATTCGATGGGGGCACAAGTTTCCATCGAACTAGCTAGAACCTGGCCCGCGCTGGTCAAGCACCTGCTTATTGCAGCGCCCGCGGTTAACGACCGGGAAGCAACGTTATTCCGGCAGGCTCGTCGATTGATCCAGGACTTTCCCAACGAGCTGGATTCAGTCAAGGCGATTTTGCTGGTCGACTATCTTCGATGCGGCATTCCTTGGTGGGCCAAGAGCTGCGAACAAATGCTGGACTACTCCACGATCGACTTGCTCAAGACCGTCCGTGCTCCCATCGACGTCATCTGTGGAACACGTGACCCGCTTTCCCCGCCGGAATTCGGCCTGCGACTGACTGCTGGCATTGACCATGCGAAGCTCACGATCATGGACCAAGGAGCCCATGGATTCAATTTCTCGCATGCCCCAGAGCTTGCGAAAATGATCGACGACGCCAACTGAGCGGTCCGGATCTTTAAACCACGACGCGGTGGCATCCCCTGTGGGATGCCACCGCGTGCTGGTTCAGGCTACAGTCCGAGAGCAGCTTCGTCTTCAAACGGGCCGACCACGGTGATCACTCGGTCCTTGGCAGCCAATTCTTGAGCGAGTTCCTGCACCTGCTTCGTGGTCACGGCATTAACGCGATCCAGCGCTTCATCGATGTCCTGGAACTCTCCGGTCACCATCTCGGCCCGTCCCAGTCGGGACATGCGGCTTCCGGGATCTTCGAGGGCGAGCACGGTGCCGCCAGCCAGCTGCCCCTTGGCCTGGGTCAGCTCCTGCTCTGTGATGCCATCGCTGGCGAGGCGGTCGAGTTCGGCACCAAGCAAGGTGATGACCTCCGCGGCCTTGGAGGGTGCGCATCCAGCGTACATGCCGAAGTATCCAGCGTCCGTGTAGGCGGCTGAGAATGAATAGGTGGAGTACACCAGTCCGCGCTTCTCGCGGATCTCCTGGAACAAGCGCGAGCTCATGCCGCCACCGAGAACAGCGTTGAGCACGGCTAGCACTTGCCGCCGATCATCATGGCCAGTGATGCCGGCGCAACCCATGATGATATTGGCCTGCTCTACCGGCCGGTTGATCACTTCGATTCCGGCCTTGGAGGTGATCTGCGCTGGCTCTTCCCCGCGGCGTGGCTGCGGTACTGCCAACGGATCCAGTTCCCAGCCGGCTTCGCTCAGGGCGTTGAGCACCATGGAACACAGCTTCTCATGTTCCAGCGACCCGGCTGCGGTGATGATGAGTTCACTGGGGCGGTAGTGGGCACGGTAGTGCTCCATGACCGCTTCCCGGCTGATCTTGTTGATCTCATCGGGGGTGCCGCCAATAGGGCGCCCCAGAGGGTGATCACCCAAGACCCGTCCGACGAATCGTTCGTGGGCAACGTCGGTGGCGTCGTCTGCGTCCATCGCGAGTTCCTCGATGATCACTCCGCGTTCCTGCTCCAGCTCCTGTGGATCGATGACAGCGGAGGTCACCATGTCGGCGATGACATCCAGGGCCATTGGCAGATCGGTGTCCAGCACGCGGGCGTAGTAGCAGGTGGATTCCTTCGCCGTAGCGGCATTGGATTCGCCGCCAACGGCGTCGAAGGACTGGGCGATCTCCAGGGCCGAGCGCTTTTTGGTGCCCTTGAACAGCAAATGTTCAAGGAAGTGAGTAGAGCCGTAGTGTCCGGCTTCTTCGTCGCGCGAGCCTACTGGCACCCAGAAACCGACGGTAGTGGAGCGTTGCCCGGGCATGGCTTCGGTAAGTACGCGTACGCCGCCGGGCAGAATGCTTCGCCGGACTTCCGAGCCGCCTTCGCCACGGTGAACCAGGGTGGGGTCCGCCGGGTCGATCGGAGAGAACTGGGTTGTCTCCACCGAGTGCAACGGCAATGGAATCATGGCCACGAAATACGTCCTTAAATCTTTAGCGTTGAGCCTCCATGAGGCCCGGAACATTGCCCTCATTCTCCCACAGAACCGTTGGTACAGGGCAACAGTCCAGTCAGTCACCGAAGCTCAAGTCTCCGGTCATCACAGGCAGGGGCGCTGCGGTTCAAGGCAATTCTCGTTCCCGCTCTCGTCAAGATAAGCGCACAGCGTATCCATGGACGATTGATCGCAGACGCCGGCTTGTAGCAGCCTGCCGAGCACTCAGTCGATGGCCTGTTCGGCTTGGCTTTCGGAGCAGGCAGAAAACTAAAAACCGCGGAACCGATCCTAGGATTCGTCTAAGTATCCGCGCTTGCTGGCATCGGCGCATACCGGTGTCTTGTGTTCGGCATCAACCGACGAGCAAGCCAGATAGATTGAATTCGCTGCTTCTTCGAGGCTTAGTTCCTCGTAGCCTACGGAACCGGGATTGTACGAAACTGCGGTGCTCCACTCATCCAAGTCCTTGCAGTCGTTCAGTCCCTTGGTTTCGGCTTCCCGGATTTTCTCTTCCGAAGCGTCATGATCCGACCAAGCTTCATTTTGTTCTTGGATCGCCTTTTGGCAGGCGTCGCCAATGGTCGTGGTGCGCGCCGAGTCCAGATCAGCACATCCGCTGGTTGAAAAAATAATGAACGCGACAACGGCGGCTGAGGAAAGAACTTTGCGCATATCAAACATGCTACCTAGGACAGATATGGTTTTGCTGAGACGCCCTCGGCGCTTCGGGTCTTTGTGCCTGAAACGCAAATGATCCCGCGCTCCGATGGTGAAGCGCGAGATCATTTGTCCCCTAAGTCAATTTAGGCGAGCTTGGAACGCTTGAAGGCGTCCAGGCTGATGCCCTGCTCAAGAATCACCTTGGCCCACTCACGCGCGGAGTGCAGCGAGTGGTCCCGGTAGTTGCCACAGCTCTTGGCTTCGGTGCCTGGAACGTCTTCCCAGGTAATGCGCTCGGCAATGTCCTCCAGCGAGCTTTTCACTGCTGCGGCGACCTCGGCCGGTTCAGGCTCGCCCCAAAGGATCATGTGGAAACCGGTTCGGCAGCCAAACGGGGAGAAATCGATCAAGCCATCAATGCGGGTACGCAGCAGCCCAGCCATGGTGTGCTCGATGGTGTGCAGTCCTGCGGTCGGGATTTCGCCATGGTTAGGCTGCACAAAACGGATGTCATAGTTGGTGATGGCGTCGCCCTTTGGGCCGCGTTCCACACCAATCTTGCGGACATAAGGTGCCTTGACCTTGGTGTGGTCCAAGGCAAAGCTTTCAACTTCTGCAAGTTCGATATCACTCATGAATAAAGTGTATCGGTTAGGTCAACGGCGAATCGACGTTCGTAATTGCAACGTAACCGGTAGACTTCTTAGGACGTTCGGGAACAGGAAATTTCCCGGACTGACTTCTTTAGAGGGGAAATTCATGTCGGAACAGAAGTCCTTGCTCGTCTTTGCGCACGCAGACGAAGCAGTCGCCTTCGCAGATGTTGACCACCTGATTTCGGGCGTCGGCAAAATCAATGCTTCGGTCGCATTGGCTGGCGCCATCGCCGACGGCAACATCAAGAACGTCATCGTGCTTGGTACCGCCGGAGTCGTTGGACATGCAGGCGAAGACCGCCCAAGCCTGGACACCATCTACCAGGTCACCAAGCTGATCCAGCACGACTTCCCATTGCCGTCGGCTGACGTTGATCCTACAGGTGAAGTCCTTCTTGAGGATTACCAGGTCACCATGGCCACCGGCGATGTCTTCGTTTCGGATGACCAGCAGCGTGCCCATGTAAAGAGCCTCGGCGCATCGCTGGTGGATATGGAAGGCTATGCCTACGCCAGCGTCTGCCAGCGATTTGATGTGCCATTGCAGATCTTCAAGATCCCATCTGATTATGCCGATGATTCTGCCTCAATCGACGAGTGGGACGACATCGCAAAACAGAAGAGCGTCCAGCTTCGCGAATTCTACGATAAGCACCTGAGCTAAGCGCACAGCTTCTGCAATCTGCCAAACGCCTGACCGATCCACCGGTCAGGCGTTTGTTTTACCCCGGCTTCTGGAATTGGCGACCCGCGCGGCGACCCCTGCGTGGCCAAGGCGGATCCGCTGGCTACTATGGTGCACGTCACCATACGACACTCGCAACAATTGCATGTCCCTAGTCAATGATGATTTGAGGTAACAGAAAACATGAGTGTTCCTGCAACAAAACACAGCGGTACGATCGCCTCCAGGGCAATGCGCCCGATCAATAATCTTGTCGAGAAGTTCATTCCTTCGGCACTGGTCTTCGCTATCGTGCTGACCTTCATCGTAGCCATTCTCGCCTTGCTCGCCACGGATTCGACCCCGGTGCTCATCGTGCAAAGCTGGGGTGATGGCCTGGCCGGGCTGCTCAGCTTCATCACCCAGATGGCGCTGGTGCTCATGCTGGGATTCATCCTGGCCAATACCCGTCCAGTGCGCAAGATGCTTCGAGCTCTGAGCAGCATCCCCAAAACCGCTCTGGCCAGCTATATCTTCGTCTTTCTCGTTGCCGCCATCGCCTCGTTGATCACCTGGGGACTCGGGCTTGTGGTCGGCGGGCTGCTGGCACGCGAGGTGGCTGCCCAGGCTCGTGCACGCAATGTCCGCGTCCACTTCCCTCTGCTGGTCGCCTCCGGCTTTGCTGGATTTGTCATCTGGCATATGGGCTATTCGGGTTCCGGGCCGCTCACCGCCGCCACTCCGGACTCATTCATCGCAAAGCAGCTCGGCGCTCCCCTGCCCATTTCCGAAACGATTTTCGCGCCGTGGAACCTGATCGCGATCGTCGCGACCATCGTGCTGGTGGGGCTGGCCCTGTACCTCGTTGCCCCGCGTGGAGAGGATAAGATCCATGAGCTGCGCACCGATGCACGGGAAAAGCTCGTGGACATCGATGACGAGGTCAGCACCCCGGCTGACCGGGTAGATGCCAGCCGCCTGCCGACCTTGCTGCTGGGTCTGATGCTCCTGGCATATTTGGTCATTCATTTTTCCAAGGGCGGGACGCTGACCTTGGACATCGTGAATTGGTCGTTCCTGTGCCTGATCCTGCTGCTGGTTCGCAATCCTTTCGAGCTGATGGCCCTGACCAAGCACTCTGCATCCAATGTCGGCGAGATCCTCCTGCAATTCCCGCTCTATGCCGGTATCTTGGGCATCATGACCGGCACCGGGCTCATCGAGGTGATCTCCGAGGTGATGATTGCCGTGTCCACGCCGCAGACCTTTGGCCTGCTGGCTTTCCTGTCGGCCGGAGTAGTGAATTTCTTCGTGCCATCCGGGGGCGGGCAGTTCGCGGTGCAGGCCCCGATCATGCTGACCGCAGCCGCAGAGCTGGGAGTTGACCCGTCGATTCCGATTATGGCGGTGGCCTACGGGGATCAGTGGACGAATATGATCCAGCCGTTCTGGGCCCTGCCGCTTTTGGCCATCGCAGGGCTGAAGATGAGAGACATCCTCGGCTACACCACGATCGTGCTGATCGCTTCGGGCATTGTCTTCGCCGCCACCATGGTTGTTGCCTCGCTCTAGATCATTCTTCAATCCTGATTCCGGGTAAAGAAAACCCCGGCCCACCAAGTGGACCGGGGTTTCTTGCAGCGTCTAAAGACTACTCAGCAGCAGCTTCTTCTTCAGCCTCGTCGATGACTGGAGCCAGCGACAGCTTGCCACGGTCATCAATCTTGGTGATCTCAACCTGCAGCTTCTGGCCAACGCCGACAACGTCTTCGACGTCCTCGACACGCTTGCCGTCGTTGATCTTGCGCAGCTCGGAGATGTGCAGCAGACCGTCCTTGCCAGGGGTCAGCGAAACGAACGCACCGAAGGTGGTCAGCTTCACGACGGTACCCAGGTAACGCTCGCCGACCTCAGGAACCTGAGGGTTGGCAATAGCGTTGATGGCCGAGCGGGCAGCCTCGGCGGACTCGCCGTTGGTTGCGCCGATCAGCACGGTGCCGTCATCTTCGATCGAGATGTCAGCGCCGGTGTCTTCCTGGATCTGGTTGATCATCTTGCCCTTAGGGCCAATGACCTCGCCGATCTTGTCCACTGGGATCTTCACGGAGATGATGCGTGGAGCGTTGACGTTCAGCTCATCCGGGGTGTCGATCGCCTGGTTCAGGACGTTCAGGATGTGCAGGCGGGCCTCGCGAGCCTGGGTCAGCGCAGCAGCCAGAACCGAAGCTGGAATACCGTCCAGCTTGGTGTCGAGCTGGATTGCGGTGACGAACTCGGAAGTACCGGCAACCTTGAAGTCCATGTCGCCCATGGCATCTTCAGCACCGAGGATATCGGTCAGGGCAGCGTAACGGGTTTCGCCGTTGACGGTGTCCGAAACCAGCCCCATTGCGATACCGGCTACTGGTGCCTTCAGTGGCACACCAGCGTTCAGCAGCGACAGGGTCGAAGCACAAACCGAGCCCATGGAGGTCGAGCCGTTGGAGCCCAGTGCCTCGGAGACCTGGCGGATTGCGTATGGGAATTCCTCGCGGCTTGGCAGCACTGGAACCAGTGCGCGTTCAGCCAGTGCGCCGTGGCCGATTTCGCGGCGCTTTGGCGAACCAACACGGCCGGTTTCACCGGTCGAGTATGGAGGGAAGTTGTAGTTGTGCATGTAGCGCTTGGACTTCACTGGGGACAGCGAGTCGATCTGCTGCTCCATCTTCAGCATGTTCAAGGTGGTCACGCCCATGATCTGGGTTTCGCCACGCTCGAAGATTGCCGAACCGTGAACGCGAGGCAGAACCTCGACCTCGGCGGAGAGCTGGCGGATGTCAGCCAGTCCACGTCCGTCGATACGGATCTGATCGGTCAAGATACGCTGGCGAACGATGTGCTTGGTGACAGCGCCGAAGGCCTTGGAGATTTCACCCTCGCGGCCTTCGAAGGTGTTGCCTTCGCCGGCCAGCGATGCCAGGACTTCGTCCTTGTAGGCGCTGGCAGCGTTGTCGCGCTCCTGCTTGTCAGCGATGGTGTAGATCTCAGCCAGGCGGGTCGAAGCGGCAGCTTCAACAGCAGCGAAGGCGTCTTCTTCGTAATCGCGGAAGACTGGGAATTCAACGGTTTCCTTGGCAGCGCGAGCAGCCAGGTCAGCCTGGGCTTCGCACAGAACCTTGATGAATGGCTTGGCAGCCTCAAGGCCTTCTGCAACAACCTCTTCCGTTGGAGCAACAGCGCCGCGGTCCTTGATCAGTTCCCAAGCGTTGTCGGTAGCTTCAGCTTCCACCATCATGATGGCAACGTCGTCGCCAGCGATGCGGCCGGCAACAACCATGTTGAAGACAGCGTTCTTCAGCTCGGAGTGGCGTGGGAATGCAACCCACTGTGCGCCGTTTCCGTCGTCAACCAGTGCAACGCGAACGCCACCGATTGGGCCGGAGAATGGCAGGCCCGAAAGCTGGGTGGACATCGAGGAAGCGTTGATTGCTACAACGTCGTACAGCTCATCTGGCTCGATGGACAGAACGGTGACAACAACCTGGACCTCGTTGCGCAGGCCCTTGACGAAGGCTGGGCGCAGTGGGCGGTCCATCAGACGGCAAGCCAGGATGGCTTCGGTCGATGGGCGGCCTTCGCGGCGGAAGAAGCTGCCTGGGATGCGGCCAGCAGCGTACATGCGCTCTTCAACGTCCACGGTCAGTGGGAAGAAGTCGAAGCCTTCGCGTGGGTGCTTGCCTGCGGTGGTTGCCGAGAGCAGTGCAGTCTCATCATCGATGTAGACCATAGCCGAGCCAGCAGCCTGCTTGGCAAGGCGGCCGGTTTCGAAGCGGATGGTGCGGGTGCCGTAGCGACCGTTGTCGATCTGCGCTTCGGCGAATTGGATTTCTGGACCCTCCATTAAGGGGGTGCTCCTTTCGATCGCTCCCAGCAAAGTGGATGAGCGAACCGCGTGGCCCTACCCAGATCTGGTCTTCGATCGAGACCCGCGCTGGAACCGGGAATGGTCCTAGCGAAAGTCACTACCGAGGACCGCGAAACTGGCGGTCGGGACCAACGGTCAGTCAGCCCTGGGAGTTATTTTCATTCGGGGCCCGCATAGAATATGCAGACCCAAGTACTAGCCTACCGGGAATTGGCCAAAGGTGCAGATCCCGGCTATCCGGCTGCGGGCGTGGCGTTCGGTGTCATGGCCCAGCTGGAGAGCATTTTGAGTCCTTCTTCGCTCGGGCTGCCTGGCTTCGCCACGTAGATCGTCATTTCGTTGGTCGCCCGTGGCAACTGGGTGATATCGAAGGAACGGTACGCCAAATCCAGGCGTCCCACCACCGGATGCTTCAGGCGCTTGATGCCTTCGTGGGTGAATCTGATGTTGTGGGTGGCCCAGAGGGTGCGGAATTCTTCGCTGAGCGTGGAAAGCTCGCCGATCAAATCATGCAGCGCCTTGTCGTTCGGTTCCCTCCCGGCCTCGGCGCGCAGCAATGCCGCGGTAGCCGCAGCTCCCCCTTCCCAATCGAAGAAGAACTCTTTGGCGGCTGGATCAAGAAAATGGAATCGGGCAAAATTCGCGTAGCCATTGGCCAGCGTTGTTTCGCTGTTCATCATCGGCGCGTGCAGGGCGCGGCCGAGCTGGTTCGAAGCGACCACATCCAATCGGCCGTTGCGAACAAAACCGGCTGACAGGGTGGCTGAATCCAGGAACCATTGCACTGATTCATCAACGGCCTCGCTTTTCTTGCGACGTACCGGCTTCCGTGCACTGCCGCGGGCGGTGTGTGCCAGCTCGAAGAGATACGTGCGTTCCTCTTCACTCATTTGCAAAGCCGTAGCCACTGCAGTGAGCACATCCTCGGAGACCCCGGCGATATTTCCTTTTTCCAGCCGGGCGTACCACTCTGGACTGACCCCCGCGAGAACGGCGACTTCTTCCCTGCGCAATCCAGGAACTCGACGGCGATTGCCTGCCGGCAACCCGACCGCCTCGGGGCGCAGCCTTGCTCGGCGGCTGGTGAGGAAATCTTTGATGTTGCTGCGTTGGGTATCGGGTTCGGTCATGGTTCCACGGTAAACGATTGGCGCCATTTTTCGGGGGTACAGATAGTACCCCTATAAACTCAACCTTTTTAGCGATTGAGTACCGGGATGTAATAGATATACAAGCAAAAGAAGTCCGAAGAATAGGAACTTGATGAACGTCGACGAACGTCGTCTTTCGGTGCCGTCCGGCACCACTACACGTAGCTCGACCGGCCGGAGCATCCCGCTGGTCGTATACATCCTTGCTGTCGGCACCTTCACGATGCTCACCACGGAGTTCATCGTTGCCGGAATCCTCACCCAGCTTGCGGCGGACTTGGACATCAGCGTGTCCCAAGCCGGCCTGCTCATCACGGTGTTTGCAGCAGGCATGGTCATCGGTGCCCCCTTGATGGCTCTGCTCACCTTACGGTTGCCCCGACGGCTTACGCTGCTGTTGGCGTTGGCGGTTTTCGCCGCAGGACACGTGGTTGTTGCTCTTGGTTCAAACCTCCAGCTGTTGCTGGTGGCGCGATTCATCACGGCACTCGCCACTGGCGCGTTCTGGGCCATCGCCGGTGTCGTAGCAGCGAAAAGCGCTGGCCCGGGCATGGCTTCACGAGCCTTGGGAATCATCAATGCCGGTGGCATGCTCGCCACGGTTCTGGGTGTGCCACTGGGCGCATTCGCTTCGCAATACTTCGGTTGGCGCGGATCGTTTTGGGGCCTGGCAACGCTGGCTGTCATTTCCGCTGTTCTCATCGCCCGCTTCGTGCCGCAGGATAAAGCGGAGCACGCCAGCGTTTCGGTACGCAATGAGATTGCCGGCCTTGCCTCGGGCCGCCTGTGGCTCACTCTGGCGGCGTGCGCCACTACGACCGGCGGTGTCTTGGCTGCTTATTCGTATATCTCGCCACTGCTCGTTGATGGCACGGGGTTCAGCGAATCAGCCATACCTCTGGTCTTGATCGGTTTTGGCGTCGGCTCGCTTGTTGGATCGTTGGTGGGTGGCAGGCTCGGTGATGCGCGTCCGCATCTGCTCACCATCATCGCCCCGACAGCCTCAACCCTGATCCTGCTGGCAATCTGCCTGCTCTCGGATCAGAAGCTGCCAATGATCGCGTTGATTGCTCTGCTCGGTTTCTTCGGTCTCGGAGCCAATCCGATCCTCGCGTCCCTGGCCATTACCTACGGCAAGAAAGCGCCAACGTTGGCTTCCTCGCTAACTGTTGCTGGTTTCAACGCCGGCACTGTCGTCGCTTCCTGGGCCGGAGGCAAGGCCCTGGAATCCTCATTGGACACCACTGGTCCGATGCTCCTTGGCGCCTGTGTCGCCGTGCTGACCTTGATCCCTGTGATCATTCTGGCCATTCTTGCCCGGCGGGCCGCCTCCCCTGCCAAAACTGAAAAAAGGTAAAAAATCTCGTCGAGTTGGGATTATTTACCGATCGGACGCTGTTGTCGCTAGAGGGAATAAGTCATATTTCTCCCGCTACGCATCAAATCTCACAAGATTCGCTAGCGGCAATGCGCGAAAATCTGGATTCGCCAGTAACTGAATACCTCCGTGAGCCGGAACCGGCTGACGGTAACAAGTAAACAGATGAACAAAGGAAGAACACTCCTATGACAACTATGGCCAATGCATACGCAGCCCCATCAGCAACTGAGCCATTGGCTCCGATCCAGATCGAGCGTCGGGCAGTGGGTCCAAAGGACGTTCTGATCGACATCAAGTTCGCAGGCATCTGCCACTCCGACATCCACACCGTCAAGGGCGACTGGGGACCACAGTCCTACCCCCTGGCTCCAGGACACGAAATCGCTGGCATCGTGGCAGAGGTCGGCTCCGAGGTCACCAAGCACAAGGTCGGCGACCGCGTCGGCGTTGGCTGCATGGTCAATTCCTGCGGCAAGTGCGAATACTGTGTCGCCGGTGAAGAACAGTTCTGCGTTGAGGGCATGGTTGGCACCTATGGTGCCACCGACCGTGATGGCACCATCACCCAAGGTGGCTACACCACCAACGTGGTCGTCACCGAAGACTTTGTCCTGAGCATCCCAGATGGCATCGAGTTGGATGTTGCCGCTCCACTTCTGTGCGCCGGCATCACCACCTACTCCCCGCTGCACCACTGGAACGCAGGCCCAGGCAAGAAGGTTGCTGTCGTAGGTTTGGGCGGCTTGGGCCACATGGCAGTGAAGATCGCCAGCGCCATGGGCGCCGAGGTGACCGTGCTGTCCCAGTCGCTGAAGAAGAAGGAGGACGGACTCAAGCTCGGCGCTAGCGACTACCGTGCCACCAGCGACGAGAGCACCTTCAAGGATCTGCACAAGACCTTCGACCTGATCATCAACACGGTCAGCGCTTCGATCGACATCAGCTCCTACCTGCAGCTGCTGCGTGTTGATGGCACCTTGGTCAACGTTGGTGCTCCTGCTGAGCCGCTTCCAGTGAACGCTTTCGCCCTGATCGGCGGACGCCGCTCCTTCGCTGGTTCCAGCATTGGTGGAATCAAGGAGACCCAGGAAATGCTGGACTTCTGTGGCGAGCACGGCATCGGTGCAGAAATTGAAGTCATTTCTGCAGACCAGATCAACGAGGCTTACGAGCGCGTCCTGAAGTCGGATGTCCGCTACCGCTTCGTGATTGACACCGCAACCATGGCCTAAGCACTTAGGTTCTGACGGCGTCCGATTCATCAACTGATAGGTTGGTGGATCGGACGCCGTTCGTCTTTAATGTTTTCCCGTTCATCAGAAAGTTTCCTCGTGACTGATCCTAATTTTGCGGAATACTCCTGGGACCACCTTGAGCGAGGCAGCGTGTTGGTAATAACGCTTAGCGGACCAGCCAATGTCAGGCTGATGGATCCGGAGAATTTTGCGTCATTCGAAGACGGTGAAAAATACGACTCTCACGGCGGCGTCGCCCGCCGAGCACCCTACCGGGTCAAAGTACCGCGTTCAGGCCCCTGGTTCTTGGTCATCGATCTTCAGGGCCTGCCCGGCCGTGGCGTTCGCCATGAAGTTATCGTTCAGCCCCCGCACAAACTTGAAGAACGAAGGTCCTAGAAAACCGTTGGCGTTCTTTTAAAAAGTGTGATGTCTCGACACATCGGTGACACTTCTGCATCATGACATCGGTAACACAAGATGTATCGAGACATCGGTAACGATTACCCCTTCTCGGCCATGTTCTGGAACATCGCCTTCGCGTGTCGCAAGCTCAAATACTTCACCTCGTCAGGGAACGGGAAATCATATTTTGTGATCAGCTCACCATCCATCGAAACCACCATCAACTCTTCGTGATCCCAGATGACCTTGACCATCGTGGAGCGCAGCAGCTTGCCCAGGTAGAGCTCTACGCCAGCCACCTTCAAGCAACGGTTCTTGTTGACCCGCATTAGCTGACTGCCAGCCGGTTCCATCACTTCCGCTCGCAGCGTGGCGCTGAGCTTTACCGGTTCCGGAATGGCCTCCGGGACCGTGGCCGCTGGCTGCCCCGAGGTCTCCGCAATGGTGGCGAGGGTTGCTTCCGCGACGGAGGGGCTGGACGTTGTACTCAGCTTCACCCATTCACCTTCCGCCAGCGGCTCGGCTATCGCAGTGGCATCCCACGCTTCTTGCGGTGTGCGCCGATCCTCCAAGGACTGATGGCCACGCTGCGTGTTGTAGGCCTGGTCAAAGGCGTCGACCTTCGCTTGCAGCTCGGCGATGTCCTTGGCAAAGGGCTGCTTCTTCAGCCATTTGAACAAGGTGGAATGGAACCGCTCGTTCTTCCCCTGCGTGGTGGGCTTGTACGGTTTGCCGGTGATGGTCGCCACCCCGATGGCGTTGGCGTAGGCGACCAGTTCGCTGGTCATGCCTCTGCGGATCGGGTTCAGCGCGTCACCATTGTCGGTTAGCAACCGCTGCGGGATGCCGCGGGCGGCGATGCCGGCGCGGAAGACCTTCACCGCGTCCGCCCCGTTCTCCGTCCTGGCGACCAACGAGGCAATGGCCAGGCGGGAATGGTCGTCAGTAAGTTGGAAGATCACGCACTTGCGTCCTCCTTCCAGCACATACTCGGTGGCGTCCAGCTGCCAGCAAGCGTTGGGCATCGGGTAGCGGAAAGACCGGAAGGAGGAGCAGGGGCGTTTGTTCGGGGCCGGGACGATCAGTCCGCGTTCACGGAAGATCCGTGCCAACACGGCGACCGACGGGGCTTGCATGCCGAGTTTGACCATCTTGTCGTGCACGCTGATCGGGCCGTGATCCCAGCCGTACTTTTCCAGGGATTCGCGCATAGCCACGGCTTGATCCTTCAGGGCTTCGGTGGTGGCGTTGGGTGAGGTTTTCGGGCGCCGGGACCGCGGTTCCAACGCCTCGGCTTGCCCTTCGGTGCGGGCTCGTTTCAGGATCTGGTACAACGTTTTGCGGCTGATTTCGTGTTCGGTGCAGAACGCGGAGACAGCTCCTCTGGGTGCGTCGTCTGGCCATCGAGCGATGGCAAGGCGTATCGTCGGGTCAACTGGATCATTTTTCACGAATACCAGTTCACCAGCCCGCCCCATGGCTTGATGCCGAGGGGCGGGCTGTGTGGTTTCTTCGGTTAAGGATTCGGGTGAAGTGTGACCACTTTAATCTTGGAAGTGTCACCGATGTCCTGATATAGAACTGTCACCGATGTCCCGATAGAAAACACTTTTAAAAAGACGCAACGCGCGTGTACCAATGACACTCATTGGTACACGCGTTGCCTTGTCTTCATTCCCGTGCGGTCGTCCTGTTGGCCCGGAATCCTCAGCTACTTCGACGAGACGAGAACTTCTGCAGCGGTGTCCATGTGCGCACTGATCACGGCAGCAGCCAACCCGACATCAGCCGAGTCGATAGCGTCAACGATTTCTTCGTGGCGCGAGACATTCATATTCTTGATTCCGCGCTCTTTGCCGGCCCACATGATGGACATGCGAATGCTTCCTTCAAGCTGTTCCCATGCGTGGAGCAACGACTCGTTGCCCGTGAGCCGGCAAAGCACCCGGTGGAAGTCGAGATCCGCTTCGATACCGCGTTCGAGGCTTTGCTTGACTTCGTTATCCATGACTTTCAGAGCCGAACGCAGCTGGGCGACGGCTTCGCTTCGGTCATCAAGTCGGCATAGCGTCTGCGCAGCCAGTGTCTCCAGCGCGGCGCGCACCGCAAAGATGTCCCTGATCTCTTTCACGTCCAAGCTGCGCACCGAGAGCCGACCTCGCGCGCCGGGCGCGACCAGGCCTTCTTGCTGGAGCTGTCGCAGTGCTTCACGCAGGGTTCCGCGGCTGATGTTGAGCATTTCGGAGAGCTCGGTTTCCACCAGATGCTTTCCTGGTTCGAGCTGTCCGGTGGTGATGGCCTGACGCAGGGCAGTGAGGGTTTGTTCTCTCAGGCTCGTTTTTTCAAGCCCCAACAAGGCCGTTGGTTCTGCGGCCATGAAATCCACCCTCTTCTATGAGTCAACAGTCGACAGTTGCACGTTTGGTTCTATAGTAGTCGCCGGGAACCGCGGATCACGCGGTTCCCGGAATTTACTACAGTGCAGCGAGCACCTTCTGAACAATGCGGTCCACCGACAACCCGTAACGATCATGCAAGGTTGGCAGCGCGCCGGCATGCAGGAACTCGTCTGGAAGGCCAACGGGCAGAACCTGCTTGCCGATTCCGGCCTGAACCATGGCAGAAGCCACTGTTTCAAAGAGTCCGCCGACCACCGTGTGGTTTTCCAGCGTCAGTGCCAGACGATCGGTGTTGATTTCACGCAGCACCGTTTCCGAATCAAATGGCTTGATGGTCGGGGTGTGAACTACCGAGACATCAACGTTGTGCTTTTCCAGTTCCTTGGCTGCGCTCAAGGCACGCATGGTCATCAGACCGCTGGAAATCATGACGACGTCATTGCCTGGGCGCAGCACCTTCGCCTTGCCCAGTTCAAAGGTGTAATCATATTCATCAAGCACCGTGGGAACATTGCCACGCAGCAAGCGCAGGTAGGTCGGGCCCTCGCTGGCCGCCAGCTGTGGCACTGCCTGTTCGATGTCCACCGAGTCGCACGGATCGACAATAGTCAGGTTCGGCATGCCACGGAAGATGGCCATGTCTTCGGTTGCCTGGTGGCTTGGGCCGTACCCGGTGGTCAAGCCCGGCAGGCCGCCGACGATGTTGACGTTCAAGTTCGGCTCGGCGGCATCCAGGCACAGGAAGTCGTAGGCGCGGCGAGCAGCGAAAACCGAGTAGGTCGATGCGAAGGGCACCAGGCCGGTCTGCGCCATGCCGGTTGCCGCGCCGATCAGCAACTGCTCTGCCATGCCCATCTGGAAGAAGCGTTCCGGGTAGGCCTTGGCGAAGATGTGCATATCCGTGTACTTGCCGAGGTCCGCCGTCAGGCCGACGATGGCTGGGTTTTCCTCCGCGGCCTTGACCAGTGCATGGCCAAATGGAGCCGGAGCCGTCTTCTGGCCAGGATCTGCGAAGGAGGCGATCATTGCCGAGGTCTTGAGTCGGGTCTTTGCCGGGGTGCTGGTCATTACTTATCTCCTTCGTAGCCCGCAGTGAGTTGTTCACGGCAGATCTGCCATTCGTTTTCTTCAATCCGCATGAAGTGCGCTTTTTCGCGCTGTTCCAATAGCGGCACCCCGCGCCCGATGCGGGTATCGCAGAGGATTACCGATGGGCGGGCTTCGTTCTTTGCTTCAGCTGCCACCGCATCGAACGCGGCCAGCAACGCGCCGGCATCATTGCCGTCGACGCGCTGCACGAACCATCCGCTGGCTGCCCACTTGTCGGCAACCGGTTCAGTGCGCAAGACGGTGTCGGTTTTTCCATCAGCCTGCAGCGCGTTGATGTCCACGAGGACGGTCAAGTTCCCCAAGCCATGATGGTGGGCGCCCATCACAGCTTCCCAAGTTGATCCTTCGTCCAGTTCGCCGTCCGACATGAAGTTGATGACGCGGGCCGAAGACCCCTGGTGTCGCAGTCCCAACGCGGTGCCGATGGCGATCGGCAGGCCGTGCCCCAGTGAACCGCCGGAAATCTCCATTCCCGGAGTGTAGGTGGACATGCCGGACATTGGAAGACGGGAGTCATCCGAGCCATAGGTCTCAAGCTCTTCGATCGGCACGATCCCGGCCTGGGCCAATGCGGCGTAGTGGCCGATGGCGTAGTGGCCAGTCGATAGCAGGAAACGATCGCGCTGGTCCCAGTCCGGATCTTCTGCGCGGTAGTTCAGCTGGTCGGCATATACAGCGGCGAACATGTCGGCGGAACCCAGTGCCTGGCCAACATAGCCCTGGCCCTGGACCTCGCCCATATTCAGTGCATGGTGTCGTGCTCGGTAGGCGAATTCCTCCACCTTCTGGCGGCGCTCGGTGCTCACCGCTGTTGGATTAGCAGTGGCAACAGATGATGCGTTCATGTCTGATCCTTCAATGATTGTGGGGCCGGTTAGGCTTCGATTTTGTGTGCGGGGGTGGCTTGTTCGGCCTCGTCGGCCAAGCGACGTTCGTTCTTGCCCCAGGTTTCACGGGTGACCAGCGCTGCCCAGAGGCCAATGGCGCCGTACAGGCTGAAGAGCAGTGCTGGGCCGACCCAGCCGAAGGCTACGAACAGCAAGGTGGTGATGAACGGAGTGAACCCGGAGACCATGGCCGAAATCTGGTAGGCCAGCGAAGCGCCTGACGAGCGGGTCTTGGCTTGGAACAGTTCCGGGAACCAAGCACCCTGAACTCCGGCCAGTGAGTTCTGGCAGACTGCGTAGGAAATGACGACCGTGGCGATAACCAGGAAGAACAGTCCTGTGTTGACCAACAGGAACATTGGAATTCCGAAGAGCACTGCGAATCCGGTGGAGATCAGGTACAGCGGGCGGCGGCCGATCTTGTCGGTGAGCGAACCCCAGAACATCGTGGCGAAGATGCCGATCGCTGCCGCAATGCATAGCGCAACGAGGGTCTGGGTCTTATCAGCCAACCCGCTTTCGTGCAGGTAGGAAATCATGTAGGTAATGGACACTGCATAGCCGGCGGTTTCCGCCACACGCAGTCCGATGCCACGCAAGATGTTGCGCCAGTCATCGCGGATCACCTCGATAATTGGCGAACGCGAGATTTCACCGGAGCTCTTCACTTCCTCGAATACCGGAGATTCCGGCACCTTGGAGCGAATCAGCAAGCCAATGAATACCAGCAGCAAGCTAGCCAGGAATGGTACGCGCCAAGCCCAGTCGCCGTCGAGATTCACGCTGTAGAGGAAGACTATATTGGCCAACAGCAATCCGACCGGGAAACCTGCCTGGACGATGCCGGTGTACTTGCCCTTCTTCTTCCATGGCGCGTGTTCATAGCTCATGAGGATCGCTCCACCCCACTCAGCGCCGAAAGCCAAACCCTGGATGATGCGAATGAGCACCAGGAGCGTTGGTGCCAGAATACCTACTTGGGAGAATGTCGGCAGCAAGCCGATGGCAAAGGTGGATAGACCCATCAGCACCAGCGATGCAACTAGTACCGGCTTTCGGCCGACTTTGTCGCCCAAGTGGCCGCCGAGGATGCCGCCCAATGGGCGGGCGGCGAAGCCAACACCGAGTGTTGCGAATGCGGCCAGCGTTCCGGTGACAGCATTGTCGCTCGGGAAGAAGGCAGTGCCGAAATACAGCGCTGCGGCGGTGCCGAAGCCGATGAAATCATAAGTCTCAATGACGGCTCCAACGCTGGAACCGATAGCGACGCGTTTGGCATCCTTGGTGCCGTGGACATGTCCACGCATCGCAAGTCCTTGGTTCGTCATGTCACTAACCTTTCAGGATGACAGCCCTTCATTGGACGGTCATTGTCAACAGTCAACAGGATACGTCCACCAGTGTGTTCTACGCCACTTGCCATTGTCAACAGTTAACACAAACTTATTTTTAACAGTTGACTGTTAACAGTCAACATGGATAAAGTGTCTTCCATCACAAGACGAGACGACGGCGTCGCACTGAAACGCTTGCCGTCCAGATGACAAAGGAGTCCAATCATGGGCAACGTTTCCCGCACCGCAGTTATCACCGGCGCAGCATCCCCACAAGGCATCGGCATGGCTACCGCCAACCGCTTTGCCAAAGAAGGCTGGGCCGTAGTCATCCTCGACCTCGATGGCGCCAAGGCTTCTGAAGTAGCTCAAGAAATTGGCGCCGCGCATGAAGTTCCCGCTTTCGGGTACAGCGTTGACGTCGCCGACGAAAACTCGGTTACCGCCGCTCAGGAAGCAGTTCAAGCTGAAGTGGCAGCCGGCAAACTTCCAGCTGTCGGTGCGCTTGCCAACATCGCAGGCATCACCTCACCAGTCCCCTTCCTGGAAACCACGCGTGAGTTGTGGGACAAGATTTTCGCAGTCAACGCAACCGGAACCTATCTCGTCACCAAAGCGTTCCTTCCAGAGATGATCGCCAACGGATGGGGACGAATCGTCAACATGTCTTCAGTATCCGCGCAGCGCGGCGGAGGTGTTTTCGGCAAGGTCCCTTACTCGGCAGCCAAGGCCGCGGTCCTCGGATTCACCAAGGCCCTGGCCCGCGAGCTCGGGGACAGTGGCGTCACCGTCAACGCGGTCACGCCAGGTGCTGTCGACACGAACATTCGCGTGGGCTCAACGCCTGAGACCGAAGCCGCCATCGCTCGCGACATCCCCATTGGCCGCACCGCAACCACCGAAGAGGTCTCCTCGGTCATCACGTTCCTATCCAGCGAGGCGGCCTCCTACCTGACCGGTACCACGCTTGATATCAACGGCGGCAGCCACATGCACTAATCGCCATTCAGTGCCTGAAAATCACCGGCGTTCCCCCATCAAGCATGGGCGAGCGCCGGCGCATTTTTGCCCGCTAATTTTCACCAAGACATCCTGCTACACCTGATGGCTTTCCGATATTGGCCAGAAATTCATTCCGTTCGCTCCCGAACGTATCCAAGACCGAAAATAAAGTCACGGAAAACCTAGGACGCAATATCGCGACTGGCCTGACGAAACACGTGCTGAAGATGTTCTCATATCAATTTGGTGGTTGAACTGTTTACCAAATTGTGATCTACTGGGCAAAGTTTCGCCTACGCGCAATCAGGCGGAGCGATGATCATTCGCATCTTTCCTGAAGCTAGAGGTTTACCGTGAACCAGACCCGAAAAAAGCATGCGCGAACCGCACGCCTTCCGATTGCCGTTATTGCCGCAGGCTCACTTGCCTTGGGTGGGGTGACCAGCAGCTTCGCAATGGGCCTCCCCAATGAAACTCCTGTGCATGCCCCGCTTAGCCTCGCTAAACCGGCAGCCGACGCTCCGCCGATCTATGAAGACAAGGCGCTCAACGTTGCGCCAAAGGGAGAGGAAGCATTTACTGTCAATTACGAGTTGAGCGACCCACCAAATGGCATCGTCGTGCTGAACGATACCTACGGTGTCGCTGACAATGGCGAAAAAGTTTGGCTCAGCTCTTCTACCGTTCCAAATACGGGGAGCATATTAGAAGCCCGCTATGAGGATGGCAAAGTCGTTTACAACGGGCCGCGTGACCACGCTGACGCATACTCAAGTTGGACGAAGGACAGCAGACAGATTTCTTTTAGTGTCTCAACCGGTGAGGAAGTCGGCCCAGACCTGACGCATTGGGGTGGCACCTATTATGCGTCGTCGAGCGCCGTCACACTGGAAAGCAGTGAAGTAGAGAAACGTTCCGGCACCCCACTTCTTCCTGTCGGATCAAGCCAATGGACGTTCGATTTGCCTGCAGGAGTTTCCTGGCTCGAATCAGCAAAAGTATCCATTTTCTACTACAGCGACTCGCCTGACGCTCCCGAAGGCGGGTTCGTCGACCTAGAGTTGTCAGAGATCTCCATCTCGAACGGGAAATTAACTGTCTCAGATGAGGTAATTTCGCAGTTAACTGCAGGGGACAGCTACCAGGTTTACTTCGTCGGGCCAGGCGAGAGTGAATCGGCCACAGTGTATATGGGCCTCTATGGTGAGGCACCAGAACCTACTCCAACTCCAACTCCAACTGAGGAGCCAACTTCGGAACCGACCGAAGAACCTACTTCGGAACCCACGGAAGAACCGACCGCGGAACCAACCGAAACTACCGAACCAACTTCGAAGCCGACCGAAGAACCGACAGAAGAACCTACTTCGGAACCCACGGAAGAACCGACCGCGGAACCAACCGAAACTACCGAACCAACTTCGAAGCCGACCGAAGAACCGACAGAAGAACCTACTTCGGAACCCACGGAAGAACCGACCGCGGAACCAACCGAAACTACCGAACCAACTTCGGAGCCGACCTCCGAACCAACCGAGGAACCAACGTCTGAGCCAACTTCGGAACCCACGGACGAACCGACCGCGGAACCAACCGAAACTACTGAACCAACCTCCGAGCCAACTTCCGAACCAACCGAAGAACCGACCGCGGAACCAACCGAGGAACCAACGGACGTTCCTGAGGCTGAGGAACCCGAATCTGGTGAGCAAGTAGCCCCGGGCGAAGAGTATTTGGCATTCGACAGCGAATCTTCATCCGTCGAAGACGGAACCTACGTCTTTACTACAAAGTCAGGTGTAGAAGACGGCGACGTCGCAGTCACTTACCGCACTTCCCCTGGCGCGAAACCTCAGACGATCGAGGGAACAGTTGAGAACGGCAAGCTAACGATCACCGCTGACGAGGCCTTCACCGACAGCATCTCGGACCACAACCAGTTGTTGGTATCGGTCAAAGGATCAGACGGACGTGTAATTTCCGCACTTCTGTCCGGTGCCAATGTCTTGTCGTTGCAATCGGACATCATCGACAGCCGATTGGGAATCCGACTGGCAGAAGCCGGCCACTCTGAACTCAGCTTTGACATTCCCGAAGATTTCCCCGAGGCCTCTGAAGAGAGCTTCAGCTTCGACCTGGAATATCAGGCCGCCGAGGGTCAGACTGCCACACTCAGGGCCGTCGACTTTGCCGTTACAGGAAGCCGCTTGGTGATTAATGACGCACGTGTTGAGAAATTGACCTCGGGTATCTACTACCTCAAGGGAGCTGCGAAGGAAGAGTCATCCGCGGATGAAGCAATCACCAAGCCATTGGCACAAGTAGCAGATGATTCCGGAACTGTGTCTACCTGGTTCGGCCTGTTTGCCGCAGCTGAAGAGCCCTCGGCGCAGCCGACAGACGATTCAACCGCGGAACCAACTGAACAGCCTTCTAACGATCCAACGGATGACCCAACCGACGATCCAACGGATGAAAGCACTCCACCAGAAACTAGTGCAACCACGTCGCCTTCAACCGATCAGGAGCAGGATTCCGACGTGGAAGACAAGCGCAACGATGACAAGCTTGCCGACACCGGCGCGAGTTCAGGGCTGATGCTCGCCGGTGGTGTTGCACTGGGACTGATCGTGCTCGGCGCCATCACGGTAGCGCTTCGCCGCCGAGGCAGGCACGGCTAAGAGTCCACAAGACCAATAGAACGCGTACACGAGCGGGGCTTCGATACAAAAAGTATCGAAGCCCCACTCGTATTAAACGCGACAACGGAATAGTACAGCGACGGCCGCCACCCCAACATGTAGTTGAGGAAGCGGCCGCTGCTGTCATTCGTCATTGCCGCCAGGACTTGGCACCTGACTGCTCATGGCGAACTTAGAAAACCAAATTACTTGGCTACTGCCTTGCTGTTCTTCAGCTCGCGGTTGGCTGGGATATCTGCCCATCCGCCAAGACCGTTATCGCCGTAGTTGTAGTCGACGGTTGCCGAGTCACCCTTGATGTTCAGCTTGACGGTTGGGCCAAGCGTTCCACCGCGGACGAAGTCGTCCTTGGTTCCGATGGTATCGATGAAGGACTGAACCAGACCGCCAGGCATGACGTAGTGCGAGTATGCCTGGAACTGACCTGGGTGCTGGTTGTAGTCAGGAGCGAATGGGCTGCCTGCAGCAAAGTTCAGGTTCGATGGGCTACCCAATGCCAGACCCGAACCGCGGTTCAGTGGCTGGTAGTCGCTGCGGATGCCGTTGCCGACGAAGCCGTAGACGCCTTCTGGGCCGTCGATGCCGGCGGCAAAGGTGGAGCGGTGGCTAATGGTGAACAGGTAGTACTTGCCATCCTGCATGTAGATCTGCGGACGCTCAGTCTGGTCGGTAACGCAGTTAGCCGACAAGATTGGTGGCAGGAACTCCCACTCGGTCAGTTCCTTGTTCTTGGCGCGAGCCAGGCCAACGTTACCGATCTGGTAGGTTGCGCCGGACTTGTTCACTTCGTCAACGGTTTCGCCGTTGGTTTCGCCTTCGCGGTAGCCAAGGTCCTCAGAGGTGCACTTGGCCGAGTCGCGGTTCTGCGCGGTGTTGCCCTCGAAGACCATGTAGGTCTCGCCTGGGTGTGCCGGATCCTCGAAGGTGAATGGATCGCGGAAGTTGAAGAAGGAGTTCTGCTCAGCGGTCTGGTAGTACTTGCCGTCGGCCTGAAGCAGTTCAGTGACCTTGTCGAAGCCGGTCAGCTTCACGCCATTCTTGTTGGAGTGGACGTGGCCAACGCTCAATGCGATGCGTGGGTCGTAAGGCTTGATGTCCTTGCCGTCCTTGTCGCGGTAGAACGCAACGTCGGTGAAGAACAGCTTGATTTCGCCGTTTTTGGTCACTCGTGCCGAGCCGGACCACTGGGTCTGGTGGCTGAAGGACTGGTCCTCGAAGATCTTGCCGGTGACGCCTTCATCAAAGACCTGGCCGCCGTAGGTCCAGCCGCCGTCTTCTGGACGCTCGTCAGCTGGAACGCCGGCTGGGCGGTAGAAGTAGCCGATGCGTGCGTACTGGTGTCGCTCATCGAAGCCGAGGTCGCGGTCGGCAACCAGGGAGAAGATGATCTCCTGGCCCTTAACGCTGTACTGGTTAGCATTCTCGTCAGTCAGTGGCCAGGTATCCCAGACCCAGACTTCCTCGTTGCTCATGTCAGGGAATTCCTGAGGAACGGTCGGCATGGTGTACTCCGTTGGCATGGAGTTCTCACGCGAACCTGCGTTTGGATCAGACATGGCCTTGAGCTGCTTCGCATCAGCACGGGTCCAACGCGAAGTGAAGTCGTCGGTTGGGCTGTAGGCCTTCTGGGTGTGCTCGGTTGGCTGGGGGAAGCCAGGTACTGGTTCGGTTGCAGCCATTGCTGGTCCCGAAATCAAAGTTGCTCCGAGCGCCCCGATGCTCAGTGCTGCAGCAAGAATGCCACGTTTGGTGCGTTGCTTGTTCACGATTGTTTGCCTTTGTTCGATATGGAATCGGACAATCGCTCGGACCGCGACACACGTTCTCTCCACAGTCGAATCTAAGGAGTCGCATAGCTTCTGTCAATCAATCCAAAACGTTTTGGAAGCAGGATCACATTTTTTAGGATTCTTAACGAAAGCTCCATCACATTGTTTGCAAAACGTTTTGGATGTTCGCTAGCGTGGATAGCGGTCACTCGTAGTGATGCACGATCTCTCCCCCTAAATCTTTGCGACGTCGCAGCCGCGCCGTCCTCTTAGTCTGGCGTTTCGAACCCAACTATTGGAAAGACCGATGACAGAACCACAGCCAAAGAAATCCAAAAAGCTTTTAGCGATCGCAGTACTCTGCATCTTGGTGCTCGGAGCCGTGGTGTCATGGCAGTTCCTCAGTTCTTCGCCAGAAACTCTGTCCCCTGACGGCGACCAGTCCACTCAGGAAGACACAAAATTCCAGCGCCCTGAGGCCTGGTCTGAATATCGCCCTGCCACGCATCTGACGCCAGGGCAAAATTGGATGAACGACCCGCAGCGCCCGTTTTTCCTCGACGGGCTATGGCACTTCTACTACCTCTACAACGCTGACTACCCGGACGGCAACGGCACCGAGTGGTACCACGCGACATCCACTGACCTCGTTCATTGGCAAGACGAAGGCGTTGCCATCGAGAAGTACAAAAACGGGCTCGGTGATATCTGGACCGGCAGTGCGGTAGTCGATACCGAAAACACCGCTGGCTTTGGCAAGAATGCGGTCATCTCCTTGGTCACTCAGCAGGTTGACGGCGTACAGCGCCAGTCCCTGTTCTACTCAACCGATGGCGGATACTCCTTCACATCGTACGACGGCAATCCAGTCATGGATAACCCCGGCGTCGAGGCTTGGCGAGATCCGAAAGTCGTGTGGGACAAAGAACGCAATCAATGGCTGATGCTGCTGGCCGAAGGAAACAAGGTCGGTTTCTACACTTCCAAGGACCTGAAATCCTGGGACTACCAATCAGGCTTTGAGACCACCGATCTGGGCGTCGTCGAATGCCCTGACTTCTTCCAGATGTCTGTGGACGGCGATCCGGAACGCACCACGTGGGTGCTGGGCATCAGCGCCAACGGCGCAAGCTCGGGCCGTACCACCGGCTACACCTACTGGACCGGTTCCTTCGACGGCAAGAGCTTCACCGCCGATGAAAAAGATCCACGCTGGCTGGATGCAGGATCAGACTTCTACGCGGCAGTCACATGGGATGATCCTGCGGCGCAAGATCCTACGAATCATCGTTATGCGCTGGGCTGGATGAACAACTGGGCCTACGCAGGCGATCTTCCCCTCGGAGATTGGTCCGGTGGAACCATGTCCACGGTGCGCCAGCTTTCGTTGCGTGACGTTGATGGACAGGCTCAATTGTTCTCGGAACCAATCCCTGCCCTCAACGAACTCGAAGGCCAACCGGAAACCTCGGATCCGCAGTCTGTGACCGCAGATCAAAGCGCTTCGCTAGGCGAGGCAACTTCCGATGCTTATCGACTTCATATCGATCTGAGCCAAGATAAAAACGCTCCCAGCGAGGAAACTCTCGTTGAACTCAATGATGCCCACGGAGCTAAAGTCACCGTTGGCTACAACTTCAATGAGCAGAAACTGTTCCTAAACCGTGGTGAGGACAAGATCGCAGGCTCCATGCCCGATCTTTACCGCGAGATTCGTAGCGAACAGCTTCCGGTGCACGATGGGCAGCTTACCTTAGACATTGTTGTGGATACGACATCTGTTGAGGTCTTCGCACAAGACGGAGAAGTGTCTTTGAGCTCCACTGCCTTCCTGACCCCAGGGGGGCACGAAGTGACCCTCAAGTCTCTGGGCGGAACCACCGATGTGCGTGAATCACAAACTACGCCACTGGCGGTAGCTGAAACTCAACGTCAGTAATTTCTTATGACCGTGGTGCTTTGACCGATTCACGTTGAACCAAATGGGATCGAAGCTTCTCGGCGATGCGAGCGCCGTTCTGCGCCGTTGCCTGAGTAAAAAGCTGTGACACCGCCCAATGCCCCATCTGATAATGAGGCAAGGCTATAGTGCTAAGTGTTGGAACCAATGCTTGGGTGATCAGTTGAAGATCATCAACGCCAATCACCGACAGGTCTTCTGGGATTCTCAGTCCAAGGTCATTGGCTGCCTGATAAACGCCCATGGCTATTTCATCGTTAAAACAGAAGATGGCAGTAGGCCGGTCTTCCCGATCCAGGATGAGTCGTCCTGCTTCACGGCCGCCGGCAGCGTCACCAGTTTTCGCACAAACCCACGCTTCATTCACGGCAATCCCGGCAGCCCGCATGGCCGAACGATATCCTTCTTCGCGCCCAAGAGCGGAAGGGACGTTTTCGTTAACCGTTGCAAAACCAACCCGCTCATGACCAAAGCTGAGCAAATGAGCCGTGGCATCAAGACCAATTTGATTTTCATCAGGAACTACTGAAGAAAACTTCAAATCAGGACTGGAGGCATTGGCCAACACCACCGGAATTTCATCAAGCTCTTTTGGTACGTTGACCGATTGATGCGACATTCGCGCGTAAACCAAACCGTCAACCCGATGGTCAAGCAAGGTACGAATGCCAAGTAACTCGCGTTGAGGGTCCCCGGTGGAGTCAAGGGCAAGAACGACGCTCTGATGTTCGGCAGCCGCATCCTGAGCTCCGCTGATAATTAGTCCTGCATAAGGAGTGACCGCAATGGTGTCGCTGAGCAGGCCGACGGTGAAAGTCCGAGAGCTCCTCAGCCCTCGAGCACGCAAATCCGGTGAATATCCCAGCTCTTGCGCCACTTCTAAGACCCGCGCTCGGGTTGCCGGGTTAATAGCGCGTGCTCCGCTTAATGCATGCGAAACCGTGGTGGGAGATACCCCTGCAGCGGCGGCAACATCTCGAATGCCAACCCGGGCAGACTTGCCGAGCTTTTTGTCCATACCTTACTTTTTCACATTCTCACGTGACATGTTAATCCGTGAATAAACCGACGCATCGAGGTTTGTTAAAGAGGTGTGAGGTAGCACCATATTATTTACTGCCCCATTAGTGCCAGGGGTCACAGTAGCCCTAGGTGCTCCTTGCTGGGCATCGTCGATCTTGGTGGGAATGAAAAGTGGAGGCACTCGCCGCGCTCCCCGATGGTTGGGGTGCACGGAGAGCGCCTCGTTGTGTGTTGCTGCAGGTGGGGCGGTAGGGCCGGAAGCTGGTGGGCCTCCGGCCTTTGCTGTTGGGGTGTGGGGTTAGGAGCGGCAGTTGACGATGCGTGGGGTGACTAGTGGTGGGACGTCGACTTGGAGGCAGCGTCCATCGGCGGTGGCGTTGGAGGCGGTGGTGGCGATGATGCCTACTGCGGCGGCAGATCCTGCTGCGAGCGCGGCTCCGACAATGGGGGCTCCGGGGCCGAACATTGCTGCGATGCCTGCGCTTCCGGTGAGGAGGCCGGCAATGACGACGCCTTCGTCGCGCATGTTTCTGGTTTCGGCGCGACTGTAGGTTAGCCGTCCGTAGAAGCCTTTCCATTCAGCTTCGGGGTCAAGGATTACTGGGTAGGTGGTGTCTTTGGTGGGGGTGATGGTTTGGGTGAGGGTGTTGCCTTTGAGTGTGAACTTGGTGGGGACTTTTTTGCCGTTGGCGTCGATTGCCCAGGGGGTTTTGATTTCGCCGAAGGTAGCTTCAGCTTCTACTTCGGGACGTGGGTTGCCGAGTTTGGGGTCGAGGATGAACTTTACGCTGCCGTCTTTTTCTAGTTGTGGGACGATTCCGTCGGGGTAGTTCAGGTCGAAGTTGTAGGATCGGTCGGAATTGGCGTCGGGGACGGCAACGATTGCGCGAGCTGACAGTGAGGATTGGGCATCAGAGTCTTGTGCGCTGGTGGAGGATTGCATGGGCTCGGTGACGATTGCTGCGCCTGCGCTGCGATTTAGCTGATCGCTTGGACTACTGAGGTCCGCGTTTTGTGGCAAGCCTACGGTGAGCCAGGTTCCATCAGGGTGCTTCAGTTCGATCTGACCTGCATCTTCACTTGGTAGTGAGATAGTTCCCCTTGCTGGCGTGGAGGTTGTTGAGGTGAGGACGCGGCTATTTCCTGGGGCAGAGGTGAGAAGGTCGTCAATTTTTATTGAATTGTCATCAGCGTTTGCTACGGTACCACTGAAGAATATCGTTGAGACTGCAAGAATTGCAGTGATCCTGTAATGGGGTTTCATTATTATTCTCCTATATTTTGTATTGAAGGATTGAGAGAGCAATGGGAATTGAGTATTTGTTGGCGCTCCTTTTTGGGCTGGCGTTTGTTGCCGCGTGTGCTTCTTACGGGCGGTACCGTCATAACCGTAAAAACAAGGATCGGTAGACCTTGTCTTAGGCCTGATGGTAAGTTCTCACTCTGGCGGAAAGTCCCCTGTGAATGGGGGGCCCGCTATGTGTGATGAGTCAGCCTGAATGCCTGCAAATTTGTATATATTTTCAAACATGACAGTTGACTTGTCTTTTTGTTAACTAACAAAATGACTAAATCACATAAGGTGAAGTGAACCCACTGGTAAGCAAGGGTGTAAACCATACTTTTGTAGGAGGGTGCATGCTGACTCTCGGTATGTCGATTCCCCTCCCTTCCTCACCTTGCATGCGAGTTCCACGCCCAAGGCCTCTGGGGAAAGTGGATATATGTTCCCGTGCGCCCATGTCTCGCTAGGGAACATTGGTGCTCGTGTAGGTGCTTGACTTTTAACATAAGGGCACCCCCGACAACATCACCGTGTTTTTCCGCTCCCCTGCAACAACACACGCCGTCTAGGGTAGGAGCGCGGCAACTGATCAAAAGTAAACCGCGATGCGCCTACCTTCGATGGTGAAGTCATCCGAAAACTACCCAATAATGCTTGTGGTCAGTGATCCATACTTCTCAACAATCAGTGCACCACCATTCCACGAGCGCTGCCTCACAGCTCTTGCGTCCACAAATTCAGCAAGATTTTCGGATAACAAATACGGATCTTTCCATGAATCTCAAAGGTCATCTCTGTAGGATCGATTTAGTCTGCGTTAGTTCCGTTTCTTGCCCTCGGCTGAAATTGGCTGTTCAAGTTCTTCTCACAGCGGGTCAAGGAATAATGTAAGAAGAGCAAACATACCGTCAGCACCAGGGGTGTCTGTCGGTAAAGACGTTTCATCGCAGTATGCACCGCACAGATAGTCCAGCAGAAACGAAGGCAACACTTTGAACGGCAATGCCACCTTTAAACACCATAACGTTGCGCTTTTATCAGTGAACAGCGTCCTCGCACCAGAGGTGGTGAGCTCAGCAGAATTTGATGAGCGGCTGGCTCCAAGTTTGAAACGACTGCGCCTTTCCAAAAAACTCCTCGAGCGTGTTTCCGGTGTTAAGGAACGCCGCTGGTGGTCTGACGGCGTCGAGTTCGACGATGCAGCCATCCTTGCCGGCAAAAAGGCTTTGGCCCAGGCTGGTGTTGACGCCAGCGAAATCGGCCTGCTGATTAACACCTCGGTGACCCGTCGCAATCTTGAGCCATCGGTTGCTTCCAAGGTCCACAACGGCTTGGGACTCCCGTCCTCCGCGATGAACTTCGACGTGGCCAACGCATGCCTCGGCTTCGTGAACGGCATGAGCCTGGCAGCGAACATGATCGACTCCGGCCAGATCAAGTATGCGCTGATCGTTGCCGGCGAAGACGCCAAGGCAACCCAGGAGACCACCTTCGAGCGCCTGAACGCCGAAACCTCGACCCGCGATGACTACATGCGTGAATTCGCTACCCTGACTCTCGGCTCCGGTGCCGCCGCCGCTGTCATCGGCCCAGCCGATGCCCACCCGGAAGCCCATCGCATCCTCGGCGGTGTATCCCGCGCAGGCACCGAGCACCACGAACTGTGTGTTGGCGGGCCCGACGGCATGTACACCGACACCAAGGGCCTGCTGGACAACGGCCTGGATCTGGTAGTCAACGCGTGGGATGAAGCGCACCGCACCGGGTGGAACTGGAAGTCCATGGACCGTTATGTCACGCATCAGGTCTCCAAGTCGTACACCAACGCCATCATCAAGGCCGTTGGGCTGATCAAGGACCGTGTGCCGATCACGTTCTCCAAGTGGGGCAATGTCGGTCCGGCCTCGTTGCCGATGACCCTCTCGCAAGAAGCAGCGTCGCTCAAGCCCGGCGACCGCGTGCTATGCATGGGCGTGGGCTCCGGATTGAACACCGCAATGATGGAGATTGTCTGGTGACCGAGATTTTCCCCGGCGTCAAGGAAATCTACTCAAAGCATCTCAGCGTTCCATCAACCTCAGCAGTTGATAATCCCGGAACAACCCATAACTGGCATGTGCTGGATAACCAGGAAGAGCTGGCACAGCGCGGCATCACTCCGGTGGGAACGCTCGTCTGCGTCCATGGCAACCCCACCTGGTCCTACCTCTGGCGCAGCCTGCTGAACCACGTCTCCGAGAATCAGCTGGCATGGCGCGTGGTCGCCATCGACCAGCTGGACATGGGATTCTCCGATCGCACCGGCACCTTCCGCCGCTTGGCAGACCGGGTCAACGACCTGGGCGATCTGATTGACGCCCTGGACCTGGGCGATAACATCACCACGGTCGGCCACGACTGGGGCGGGATCATTTCCCTGGGCTGGGCCGTGGCCCACCAGGACCGGCTGGAAAATGTCGTTCTGACCAACACCGCCATCCATCCTGCTGGCTTCGAACTGCCTTCGGCCCTGAAATTGGCCTCCCACCCGGCAGTGCATGGCTGGGGCACCAAAACCACCCGTGCTTTTCTCCAGGTCACCCATTCACTGGCCCAGCCTGCGCTGGCGCCACAGGTGCGCACAGCGTTCATGGCGCCATACACCAGCGCGGAGAAACGCGATGGCGTGGCCAACTTCGTTGCCGACATCCCTTTTGCCCCCGAACACCCCAGCCGGCCAGCCCTGGATGAAATTTCCGAAGCGGTCCGCTCCCTTGAAGTCCCGGCGCTGATGCTGTGGGGCCCCAAGGATCCGGTCTTCTCCGATCGCTACCTGCGCGATCTGATCGGCCGTCTGCCACAGGCGCAGGTGCACCGTTTTGAAGGTGCCAGCCATCTGGTGGGCGAAGACCGTGATATCGCAACGCCGATTTTCAGCTGGCTCAACGACCGCTCAGATTCGCACGCGGCATCACGCGCGCAAGGCGAAGGCGGCTATCGCCCGATGCTCGCCGAATTGGATTCGCGCCAGGACGATCAAAGCACCGCCGTGGTCGATATCCATCCGCCGCGTTCCTTGTCGTGGGCCGAGCTGGGCGGACGCGTCAACGCGCTTGCCGCCGGCCTGCAGCAGATCGGTGTGAAGTCCGGCGATCGAGTGAACCTCTTGGTTCCGCCGGGCATCGAACTGACTTCCCTGATTTATGCGTGCCTGCGCTTGGGCGCGGTCATCGTGGTCGCCGATGCCGGACTGGGCACCAAGGGCCTGGGCCGTGCCATCAAGGGCGCCGGACCGAGCTTCCTGATTGGCATTGACCGTGCGCTGACCGGTGCGCGGTTGCTGGGCTGGCCAGGGACCAAGATCGCCGTCGGCAATCCATCTGCGGCCAAGCGCAAGGCGCTGGGCGTGGCGCATACCCTGGATGAGCTGATGGAAGCAGGCATCACGGCATCGGCGCAGACGCCAGATTTTGTCGCTGCCGACCCGGATGCGGATGCGGCGGTGCTGTTCACTTCCGGCTCCACCGGACCAGCCAAGGGTGTTGTGTACACCCACCGGCAGCTGGCCGCCATGCGCGATACCCTGCGCGAGACCTACAACTTGAAGGCTGGCTCTGCCCTGGTGGCCGGGTTCGCCCCCTTCGCTTTGCTTGGCCCAGCTTTGGGCGCCACCTCGGTCACCCCGGATATGGACGTCACCGCGCCTCGCACGCTCACTGCCAGAGCACTGGCCGATGCCGCCGTCGCGGTGAATGCCACCACGGTCTTCGCCTCCCCCGCCGCGCTGGCCAATGTCCTGGATACCAAGGCAGAGCTGAATACCGCTCAGCGCAAGACCCTCTCCGGAGTTGAGCTGATGCTTTCGGCCGGTGCCCCGATCCCGGAATCCCTCTTGGCCAAGGTGCAGGAACTGGTGCCCAATGCCAAGGTGCATACCCCTTATGGAATGACCGAGGCACTGCCCGTCACCGACATCGACCTGCCGGGAATCCAGGCAGCTGGTGAAGGCAACGGCGTATGCGTCGGCACCGCTGTAGCCGGTGCCACGGTAGCCATCGCCCCGATCGACGAGCTGGGTGTAGCCGGTGACCAGCCGGAATACGTTCCCGGTGTGACGGGAGAAATCCTGGTTCGCGCCCCGCACGTCAAGGACCGCTACGACCGATTGTGGATCACCGAACAGGCCAGCAGCTCCATCGCTGGCTGGCATCGCACCGGCGATGTCGGACACCTTGATGATGCTGGGCGGCTCTGGGTTGAGGGCCGCTTGGGACATGTGCTGAGCACCGCCAATGGCGCGATCACCCCGGTGGCCGCAGAACACGCGGTGCAGTCGGTGCATGGCGCCGGCCGCGCAGCACTGGTAGGTGTTGGGCCGGCAGGAACCCAGGCTGCCGTGGTCGTGATGGAAACCGTGCCCGCTGCACGCAAACCGGGCCCGGCATCGAGCGAGCTTGCCAGCAAGGTCAGGGCAGCGGTGGCTGCCACCGGAACCGATGTCGCGGCCGTTCTGGTGCTGCCGGTCCTGCCGACCGATATCCGCCACAACTCGAAGATCGACCGGGCGGCGTTGGCCCAGTGGGCCAGTGCAACACTTGCCGGTGGAAGGATCCGCACCCCATGAGCACTCCCGATACCTCGTTGACGGCTCGTCGGGTTCTGGTCACCGGTGCCAGCGGCATGCTCGGCGGAGCGGTAGCCCAGCTGCTTCGCGACAAGGGCCACCACGTGCGCACCTTCCAACGGCGTGCCTCGGCCGGCTCCGGCGATGAAGTCCAAGGCTCGCTGACGGACCTGCAGGCAGTAGCCCAAGCTGCGGATTCCATGGATGCGGTGATCCACCTTGCCGCAAAGGTGTCCTTCACCGGGCACTGGCAGGAGTTTGTCGACACCAACATCACCGGGACCGGCAACCTGCTCAAAGCAGCTCAAGATGCCGGCATCAAGGACTTCGTTTTTGTGTCCTCCCCTTCGGTAGCGCATTTCGGCGATTCCTTGGCCGGGGCTGCCGCCGGCACCGCCAACCCGCAGCTGGCCCATGGCCATTACGCGCGGTCCAAGGCAGCAGCCGAACTCGATGCCTTGGCCGCAGATTCCGATGCCTTCCGCGTCACGGCCATTCGCCCGCATGTTGTGTGGGGGCCTGGGGATACCCAGCTGGTTGAACGCGTCATCGAACGCGCCAAGGCCGGTCGGCTCCCGCTGCTCGATCAGGGTGCTGCGCTGATCGACACCACCTATATCGACAATGCGGCTGCCGCGATTGTCCGAGGCTTGGAGCGCATGGATCACGCGCACGGGCGCGCCCTCGTCGTGACCAACGGCGAACCGCGTCCGGTGGGCGAGCTGATTGCCGGAATCTGCCAAGCCGGCGGTGCACCGGTGCCGAAACTCAACGTGCCCGGCTGGCTTGCGCGCGGGGCCGGATCTGTTATCGAAAAGCTCTGGCTCGCTGCCGGTTCACGGGGCCTGGTCCATGACGAGCCGCCGATGACCCGCTTCCTGGCGGAGCAGCTATCCACCGCGCACTGGTTTGATCAGCGCGAAACCCACGAGGTCCTGGATTGGAAACCTGCAGTGAGTATCGATGAAGGACTGTCCAAGCTCTCCGCGCACTACTCGGCGAATCCAGCCTAGCTTCTGGCGAACTGCTCAAAACCGCGATGCCCTGATTTCTTTCCAGGGCGTCGCGGTTTTGTCATGAAATGGCACCAACAGCGCGTTGCGGGGCAATCGGCGGTACCTTGAAATGATGGGCAACAAGATTTCTTACCAAGGTGAAGCCGGCTCCAATTCGAATATGGCCTGCACCCAGCAATTCCCCGATATGCAGGCCGTTCCTTGCGCCAGCTTCGAGGATGCGTTCGCCATGGTGGAAAACGGCGAAGCGGATCTGGCCATGATTCCCATCGAGAATTCCCTGGCTGGCCGTGTCGCCGACATCCACGTCCTCTTGCCTGAGTCAGACTTGCAGATTGTGGGTGAGCATTATCTTCGGATTCGCTTCGACCTCTTAGGACTGCCGGGCAGTTCTGTTGAAGAAGCCACCGAAGTGCACAGCCACATTCATGCATTGGGCCAGTGCCGCAAAATCATTCGCGAACACCAGCTGACGCCGGTGATTGCCGGGGACACTGCGGGATCAGCGCGTGAGGTCAGGGACTGGAACGACCCGACGAAGCTTTCGCTGGCGCCGCCCTTGGCCGCAGAACTCTATGGCCTGGATGTTTTGGCCTCGGGTGTGGAAGACGATCCGACCAATACCACGCGCTTCGTCGTACTTGCGCGCAAACAGGACTTGCCAACCCGATCAGAGCTTCCCGAAGCCGCCGTCACCACCCTGGTTTTCAAGGTACGCAACGTTCCTAGTGCCCTGTACAAGGCGCTCGGCGGATTTGCGACCAATGGCGTGAACATTACGCGCTTGGAGAGCTACATGGTGGGCTCTTCCTTCGCTGCGACAACGTTCATGATTGACGTCGAGGGACACCCCGAGGATCTGCCGGTACGCCTGGCGCTGGAAGAACTGGAATTCTTCACCTGGGAGATCAAGATCCTGGGCACTTACGCGGCCAGCGAGCACCGGAACAGCGTCTCGGCGGAGTTCGTGTAGTCACCAGCGACGGAAAAGTTCGCACAGTGCTTCGAAGACTGCAAAGAACTCACTACTCGAAACCTACTCGGTCAAGGCTTTCGAGTAATCCTTGCCGCAAAAAGTGAAACTGATCTTTTTTGTTTCATATTTTTGACTGCCTGTGATGAAATCGCGTCTCGAAATATTCGCCGTGGGAAGTGCCCACGGCCTGCCCCTTTCAACTTGAGCCATTGACTCGAAAAAGTGCTGCCCAGGTTGAACATTGGGGTGTAAAAGTTCGCTGGTATGACGATTGCCATTGCACTCAACCCGAACGTTGGTCACCTGCGTCGGGTGGTCATTGCTAACAAGGACTCCCCATTTTGGATGCTCTTCTTCTCCAACTACCGCTTTAACCCAGACAGCGTTAACACCATTGAGGATATCTTCTTCGCGTTGGGCGGCCTGTTCCTTCTTGTCTTGCTTGCGCCACCAAAAAACAGCAACTGCAGCGACAGCGCTACCGGCCATCAACCAGTTGGGAATAGTCTCCGAAATTATGTATAGAGTGTCGCTAGCCATATCGGCAGATTATCAAACCACTTGCCAAAGACAAGGCCTGCACCAGAAATTTACCTAAGAATAAACAAGTCACCAGCACCTGGATTACAAAGCCTCCAGCGAAACCAGATGCTTAACTGTTCCAGGAGTAACGCCGCTCGGGACGTCCTACTCCCCCATAACGAAGATTCACCTGAGCCAGGTTTTCTTCCGCCAGGTACTCCAGATACCGGCGAGCGCTCACACGCGAGGTGCCCAGCTTTTCGGCGGTCTCCGTTGCGGAAATCGGCTCTGCGGCTTCTTTCACGATGTTCTCCACCAGGGTCATCGTTTCCGCACTACAGCCCTTGGGCAGCGGCCTGCGATTTTGCCCGCCAAGGCCGAAGAGGCGGTTCACGTCGGCTTGCTCCAATTCCTGGTCTGCGGCCACATGCAGCGGCTGGTAGGTCTTGGCATAGTGCTTCAATCTCTCTCGCAAGTCATCCCAGGAGAACGGCTTCATGAGGTAATGCACGATTCCACCACGCAAAGCCTTGCGTACAGTATCCATTTCGCGAGCCGCACTGATAACGATGACGTCTAGTTCCGGTTGGACCTCGCGCAGCCGTTGCAGAAGATCCAGCCCGTTCATATCGGGAAGGTGGATATCAAGCAGCGCGAGATCCGGGGCTAGCTCGGTGGCGGTCTTGATGGCGTCACTGGCGGTGTGGGCGATCCCGACCACCGTGAAGCCCGGCTCCTTGTTGACGAATCCGGCGTGCACCTTTGCAACCATGAAGTCGTCATCGATCACCAACACTTTGATCACGAGTTTCGTCCTACTTTCTGAGTGTGGCGGTAAATTGCGCGCCGTGGTCATTGGCCACTGTGATGTCCCCATTGCGGCGCCGGCAGACCAATCGGCTCAACGCAAGGCCGAACCCTCGGCCACCGGAGACAGTTGTATCCTTGGTCGAGAATCCCTGGGTGAAAATTTCTTTCATGGCCTCATCCGCGATCCCGGCTCCATTGTCTCGGACAATCACCGTGATCTGGTCATCGAGGTCCTGGATCGAGATGACAATTTGTGGCTCATCAACGTCGGCAATCGCATCCATGGCATTGTCGATGAGATTCCCGATGACCGTGGTCAGATCCCTTGCTGTCTGTTCATCTCCCCGGCCCAATCGTGCGTCTTTGGAAACTTCGAGCTGGATGCCGCGTTCAGCGGCAACGCTGGCTTTGGCTATCAACAGGGCCGCGATGGTCGGCTCGGCAATGTGCGATGAGACGTCTTCGAAAACCTTGCTGCGGCTGAAGCTGACTCCGTCGATGAACCGGATGACTTCCTCGTATTCCTGGAGCTGGATCAGCCCGGAAATCGCGTGCAGGTGATTGGCGAATTCATGGGTCTGCGCACGCAGCATGTCCGCAGTTGCCTTGCTATCTCCAAGCTCCTGTTCCAGCAGGGTCAGCTCGGTACGATCACGGAAGGTCGTGACAGAGCCAAGGTCTTTCCGGGCGGTTTTGACCGGCATGCGGTTGAAAACTACAACACGCTCACCAATCAGGAACTGCCTATCGGGTTGTTGCTGCTGGGTTGTCAACGCACGGGTTACCTGTGGCGCCACATCCAAGTCGGTCAGGGTTTGGCCTACGCAGTCCAATGGCAACTGGAGCAGCTCGATGACGATGTCATTGGCCAGCATGATCCGGCTATCGGGCGAGACAGAAATGATGCCTTCCTTCACGCCGTGCAGCAACGCTTCGCGGTGCTCGAAGAGTTCGGCGATTTCCCGCGGTTCCATGCCCCGGGTTTGGTGTTTGACCCTGCGGGAAAGCAGCACTGATCCGGTGGTTCCGAGTACCACGGCGATAACGAGGGTGATCAGCGCGCTGGGAGCAATTTCTTGGATGAGCTCTTGGGTGCTGGGGTAGCTTTGTCCTGCACTGACGATGCCGACCATCTTGCCTGCATCATCGAGCACCGGCACCTGGGCGATCAGCACGTGCTCGCCGTTGCGTGTGATGTCCCCGGCCCATCCGCGCCCCTCCTCCACCTGGGATTCAGGATGAAGGATCGAAGTGCCGACATCATCGGGGAACGTCGAGGTGATGACGGTTCCATCCCGATCTGCGAGCACGACGAACTGCAAGCCGGAGGTGCTGCGGGTGGACTCAGCCATTGCGGGCAGCGCCGATCCCATCTCCGGGGCCGCATTGGGGATCAATTCCCTCAGCAGCGGATTGGCCGCCAGCGACTCGGCGGCAGATAGGCTGCGCCGGCCTTCGACCTTTTCAAAGTTGTTGGTGGATTGTGTCAGGGACACGGCGACCACCCCGGCTAGAACCACGCCGATAATCAACAATTGAAGGATCAGGTACTGGCCTGCCAACGACATTCGGTGAGCGAAAAAGGTGTTCAGCCGTGAAGCTTTGATTCCCACTCATCTACTCCCTGTCGTTAGATCCTGGATTCCCCTCATTGGGCCACTGGGCAACTTTACCGAACTTTTGAATGATTCAGATCACAGATTTTGGTTACACAATGAACAGTATTTTCTTTGAGTACGCAAGAGTGACCCAGTTCACAACCATGCTTAGGGTGGAACTACTCGCAACTCAGATGAAAGCAACGAGGCTGAAATCAATGAAAAACTTCAAATCCATCCGCGCGCTGACGGCTCTCGCTGCCACCGCCGCACTTGCCCTGGGTGCAACCGGCTGCGGTGTCACTTCGGAAACCTCCAGCAGTGACGCCCCGGAATCAAATGCCCCACTGGCAAATCTGCGCATCATGGTCCCGAATACGCCCGGTGGCGGCTATGACACCACCGCACGCGTCGGCGCCAAGGTCATGGATGAGGCCGGCTTGGCTACCAACCCCGAGGTCTTCAACCTGGCAGGCGCCGGTGGAACCGTGGGCCTGGCTCGCATGATCAACGAAAAGGGCAATGGCGATCTGTCCATGCTCATGGGTCTTGGTGTTGTCGGCGCCAGCTACACCAATGACACCGACGCCAAGCTGACTGACACCACCCCGATTGCCAAGCTCATCGAAGAGCCAGGAGCCATCATGGTGTCCAAGGATTCCCCGTACAAGACCATCGATGACCTGGTCGCGGCTTGGAAGAAGGACCCAAGCAAGATCTCCGTCGGCGGTGGCTCCTCGCCAGGCGGCCCGGACCACCTGCTGCCGATGCAGCTGGCCCAGGCTGTGGGCATCGATCCCAAGGACGTGAACTTCGTTTCCTTCGATGGCGGCGGCGATCTGCTTCCTGCCATCTTGGGCAACAAGGTCGGATTCGCTGCCTCGGGTGCCGGCGAATACATGCAGCAGATCGAAAAGGGCTCCGTCCGCGTTCTTGCCACCAGTGGCGAAGAGCGCCTCGAGGGTGTCGATGCGCCGACCCTGAAGGAATCGGATATCGATTTGGTCTTCTCGAACTGGCGCGGTCTGGTGGCCCCTCCTGGGATCTCCGAAGAAGACAAGACCAAGTGGGTTGAGTTGATCACCAAGATGCACGAATCCGAGCAGTGGAAGGAAGCGCTGGAGACCAACGGCTGGACCGATGCGTTCATGACCGGCGATGATTTCTCGGCATTCCTCACCGAACAGGATGAGCGCGTAGCCAGCGTCCTGAAGACCCTGGGTCTGGCGTGAGCGAAGTAAATACCGCTAAGAAGAAACGCGTCGAACTGCTGTTCGCCGCGTTTCTTCTTCTCGTCGGAATCATTGTGTTTGTTGACGCGTCGCAATTGCAGTCGACGTACTCCCAGGCCGATGCCATCGGACCCAAAGCGGTCCCCTACATCGTCTCCGGGATCTTGATCCTTTCCTCCGTTGCCCTGAGCATCACCGTCCTTCGCGGCAACCTTGCCGAAGGCGAAGAAGGCGAAGACGTGGACCTGAGCCAGCCATCGGATTGGAAGGTCCTGATCCCGCTGCTTGGCTTCTTCGTCTTGAACCTCTTGCTGATCAATTGGGCCGGCTGGGTCATCTCGGGAACGATCCTGTTCTTCGGCACGGCGATCAGCTTGGGATCCCGCCGCTGGGTTCTGACCTTGCTGATCTCGGTGGTCCTGGCACTGGGATCCTTCTACGGCTTCTATCTGGGGCTTGGCATTAAACTGCCGGCCGGAATTCTTTCGGGGGTGCTGTAATTGGATACGCTCAGCCTCTTGATGGATGGCTTCGCTTCGGCGCTGACCCCCATCAATCTGCTCTTCGCCCTTGCAGGCGTGATCCTCGGAACCGCGGTCGGCGTATTGCCTGGCATCGGTCCGGCGATGGCCGTGGCGCTGTTGCTGCCGCTGACTTTCGGCATGGAAACCTCCAGCGCGCTGATCATGTTCGCGGGCATCTACTACGGCGGCATGTACGGCGGGTCAACCACGTCCATCCTGCTCAATACCCCCGGTGAATCGGCGACTGTCATCACCGCCATCGAAGGCCACAAGATGGCCAAGGCCGGCCGTGCATCGCAGGCATTGGCCACTGCCGCCATCGGCTCATTTGTTGCCGGGACCATTGGCACGGCCCTGCTGGTCACGGTCACCCCCATCGTCGTGAAATTCGCTGTGAGCCTTGGCGCTCCGAGCTACTTCGCCATCATGGTGCTGTCCTTGGTCACCGTCACTGCGGTGCTCGGATCCTCGAAGGTCCGCGGTTTCGCCGCATTGGGCCTAGGCCTGGCCATCGGTCTGGTGGGCATGGACCCGGTCTCCGGCCAGCAGCGCCTCACCTTCGGCTTTGCGCCATTGGTCGACGGCATCGACATTGTGGTGGTCGCTGTGGCGGTCTTCGCTATCGGCGAGGCCCTGTGGATTGCCGCGCACCTGCGGCGCACCCCCATGCGCACCATCCCGGTCGGCACGCCCTGGATGGGCAAGGAAGACTGGAAGCGTTCCTGGAAGCCATGGCTTCGCGGAACCGCCTTCGGCTTCCCCTTCGGTGCCCTGCCTGCCGGCGGCGCCGAGGTACCGACCTTCCTGTCCTACGTGACGGAGAAGAAGCTCTCGAAGCACCCCGAGGAATTCGGCCATGGCGCCATCGAAGGCGTTGCCGGCCCTGAGGCCGCGAACAACGCTTCGGCCGCCGGTACGCTGACCCCGATGCTGGCCCTGGGCCTGCCGACCAATGCCACCGCCGCGGTGATGCTGGCCTTCTTGACCATGAAGGGCATCCAGCCAGGTCCGTTCCTCTTCGAGAATGAACCGGATTTGGTCTGGGCATTGATCGCCAGCCTGTTCATCGGCAATACGCTGCTGTTGCTGATCAACCTGCCGCTGGCTCCACTGTGGGCCAAGCTGCTGAAGATCCCGCGACCCTACCTCTACGCCGGAATCCTGTTCTTCGCCACCCTGGGCGCCTTCTCGGTGAACATGCAGGTCGCCGACCTGTGGATCCTGCTGCTGATCGGTTTGCTCGGCTTCGCGCTGCGCCGCTTCGGCTTGCCGGTTCTTCCGCTGATCCTCGGAGTCATCATCGGCCCCATGGCCGAAGAGCAGCTGCGCAAGACCTTCCAGCTCTCTTCAGGCTCGGTCACCGGAATCTGGAGCGAACCGCTGGCGGTCGCGATCTACATCATCATTGCGATCCTGCTGCTGTTGCCGCTGCTGGTCTCGGTCATCCGCCGCTCCCGCGGAAAGCACGATGTTGTCGCCGAGCAGATTTTTGGCGAAGAGCACCACGAGCCTAAGCACAAGGCCTCAGTCACCGGCGATGGGCAAAGCCAGAACGGAAAGGACGAAACATGAGCATAGTTGTCGGATACATCCCTTCTCCCGAAGGCGAAACCGCACTGGCCCGGGCCATCGAGGAAGCACAGCGCCGCGACACCAAACTGGTGGTGGTCAATTCCTCCAAGGGCGACCAGCTGGTCGATGACCGGCTCATCGATGCCAAGCAGTACCACGAGTTGGAATCCCGACTGGCCGAAACCGGGCTGGACTTCTGGATCGAACGCCAGTCCCAGGGCGTTGATGCCGCAGATCAAATTCTGCAGGTGGCTGAGGCCCAACGGGCACAATTGATTGTGATCGGGCTTCGCAAGCGCAGCGCCATGGGCAAATTCCTCATGGGTTCGGTCGCGCAGCGCATCCTGCTCCAGGCAGGATGCCCGGTGTTATCGCTGAAAGCCAGCAACGACTGGTAGGACACAAAACAAGCAAGGCATTAACGGCGAGCGGGCCAGCACCAAATGGTGCTGGCCCGCTCTGCGTTGTTATCTACTTCTGGTAAGGATTGGTTGGCGGAGTGGTTCCGCCATCGGCAGGACCGGTCTGTGGACCACGCTGAGTCGGGTACTGCGTGGTCGGGTTGGTGTATCCCTGGGGAGCTGACGGATTACCTGGGTACGGTGCATCCCCGACTTCGAATGGAGGACGGCCACCAGCAAGACGAATCAGCTCGGCAGTATTCTCCGCGGTACGGATCGAAGCGATCAGCGACTCAAGCCCGGCACGTGCCAAGACCAGGTAGATCAGGACAAACAACGGGCCGATGATGATCAGCATCAACAAGCCGAACAAGGCGTCTTCGGAAAACGCTGCGATCACCATCGCAATGTAGCCGAGAACAAGGAAGATCATGATCAAGATGTAGACAATCTTGATGATCGATGGGGTGACGAACTTCCGGAAATCAAAATCGAAAAGGGCTTTCATCCTGCTGCCTGCTTTCTGCTGAAGAAACGAATGACATAGCCGACACTAGCGGACTCATAGACAAGACGAAAGTAGATCTAGATAATATTGCCTACTCGGTGAGATCATTCAAGAGATCTAACCGTCGATTTAGGACTTGGTTATCGCCTCTTTTAGTGCCGAAAGAAGCAACGCCACAGAACCAGGATTCGCATTCGGACCCATCAGCCCGATACGCCACACGGTATTGGCGTACTGCCCGACTCCCCCGCCGATCTCAATGTTGAAGCGGTCCAACAGGTAGCCGCGCACCTTGGCCGAATCAACACCGTCCGGTACCTTCACCGTAGTCAGCTGAGGCAAGCGGCACCCCTCTTGGGCAAAGAGCTCCAGGCCCAAATCCTGCAACCCCTCTTGCAACAAGCCGCCGGCTTCCTGATGACGCGCGGTTACCGCGTCAAGCCCCTCGGACAGGATGCGTTCAATGCCGGCTTCCAACGAGGCCACCATCGCAACCGGAGCAGTGTGGTGATAGGTTCGACCGCCACCGGAGGACCCGGTGGCATATCCGCCGAGCAAGCCAAGATCCAGGTACCAGGATTGGGGCTTGAGCACACGGCGCTCAAAGGCTCGGTCGGAAATCGTGAACGGCGCCAGCCCCGGGGCGACACCAATGCACTTCTGCGTACCGGCATACCCCACGTCGATTCCCCACTGATCCGCCAGCACCGGCATTCCGCCAATGGACGTCACCGCATCGGTGATCAGCAGAGCCTCTCCCTTGATCGCTCCCAAAGCGGCGATATCCGAGAGAACCCCGGTGCTCGTTTCCGCGTGCACGGCAGCAATCACCGCAGGGTTGGGATGGGCATCTGCCACACGCTGCGCGTCCACCGGTGTGCCGTATTCGTGGTCAACCCGGACAACCTGGGCACCCACACGTGACGCGACTTCGCACATGCGCTCGCCGAAGAGGCCATTAACGGCGATGACCGCAACGTCGCCAGGATTGATGGCGTTGACAAACGCCGCTTCCATGCCGGCCGAACCCGTGGCGCTCAGTGGCAGGGTCCGCAGGTTCTCGGTCCCCCACAGCGTGCGCAGGCCATCGGCCACACGGTCCATGCGGGCGATGAACTCCGGGTCCAGATGGCCCAGCAGCGGCAGTCCCAATGCGGCCGTCGCTTCCGGATAGGGGTTGCATGGACCAGGTCCAAAGAGGTGACGCTGAAGAACTGTATTGCTCATGATGTCTCGCATTCCTGCTCATCTTGGAAGTTCAATTCATCATCAGCCTAGTCCTTCGCCCATCATGGCCTTGGCAATACGTCGAGTGAATACGTCAAGAAGCCTTCTTACAGAAGGGGGTCCGTACGCGAGTTCAAAATATTTCACGACCTGCAACATCGAAATGATGTGTCTGGCGCCCGGATCGCCGGGCGCTTAGAGCCTTTCTTTCCGGAGCCAAGGTATGGATCTTTGCGTCTTTAGGCTTCGCGCTTCGAGACTCCACAAGCCCCGAAGAACGCATTGGCCGCAGTGATCTTGGCTATTACTTTGCTGGGAATCCTGATGCTTCACTTACCCGATTCCCCATCCAAACAGGGAACAAGCGCATAGAACTCTGGAAACCGGCTAGGTTCGGTTGAAGCCCTGCCCACTTTGTACAAGGCTGGGAGGACAAATGCGAAAGGAGTACCCCGTGAAGAAAATCCTCATGGTCCTAACTAGCGTTTCCGAACTCGGTGCGGGCGGAGACCCCACCGGATATAACGTCGCGGAAGCAGCTCATCCTTGGAAGGTCTTCCGAGATTCAGGGCATTTCGTCGACTTCGCCTCGATCAAGGGCGGACAGCCTCCCCGGGACACTGTCGATACTGACGATCCGATCCAGGTGCAATTCACCGAAGACGAAACTACCCGGGCTGGCCTGTACAACACGGCCAGGGTGGAAGTCATTGACCCGGAGCAATACGACGCGATCTACCTGGTAGGCGGCCACGGCACCATGTGGGACTTCCCCGACAATGAAGGCCTGCAAAAGCTCATCGGGGATATCTATAACGAGGGCGGAGTCGTCGGCGCCGTGTGCCATGGCCCGGCGGGGCTACTCGATGTGGAACTGCACCACGGCATCAAGCTGCTCAGCGGCAAGGATGTCGCGGCCTTCACCAACGACGAGGAAATAGCCGTTGGCAAGGATCAGATCATCCCGTTCTTCTTGGCCGACAAATTGGTCGAGCAAGGCGCCAACCATATCGCTGCGGATAATTTTGAAGAGAACGTTCAAGTCTCCGAACGTCTGGTCACCGGCCAGAACCCCGCTTCAGCCGCAGGCGTCGCAAAGGAGATGGAGAAACTTCTCGCAGAAGTAATCCACCAGGAAAAGGCAGCCGAAGAAGCCGCTGCCGAAGCCGAAGCGGACTAGAAATCGGCGTAACCCGCGCAAAAATTACGTAAAGATTGAGCTTGAACTCGTGCCATCGCACGGGTTCAAGCTTTTTTCGGCCCACTGTGTTCGAATATGACGGTCTCCAGCTTGTCCTTGGCGCAACGAAGGTCCAGCAATTCGCAGCCGATCCCAAAGGGCTGATAGTGATTGATATGTACCCATCCCGAGTGGCCGAGAGACCTGGCTCTGTGACGCCGCAGCAACCGATCCAGCTGACGAAGCTCTAGCTTTTTGCGGATACGGTGCTACCGCCAGGACCGATGGAAAGGTGGCTTTGCCATGTCTTCACAGACCCCGGATCATATCCTTACCACCCACACCGGCTCCCTGCCGCGCACCCCGGAGCTCTTGGCAGCCAACGCGGCCAAGGAGAACAATCCTGAGGATGTTGCCGGTTTTACCGAATTGCTCTCGACCGCCGTGGTGGATGTCGTCCAGCGCCAGCGCAATGCCGGGATTGATATTCCCAATGATGGCGAATACGGCCATACGATGTCCTCGTCCGTGGACTACGGGGCCTGGTGGAACTATTCTTTCGCACGCCTTGGCGGCTTGGAAGCAACGACCGTGGACCGCTGGGCTGAAGCGGAAGTTCGCCGCTCATCCCCCGGGAATATCGTTCTGACCTCGTTCCCGGACCGCCGCGACCGCCAGCGCTTTGCCGAGGCCTATGCTGATCCGACGTCCGGAATCTTGACGAATCGCAAGTCAACGACGCAGCCCAAAGTCGTCGCGCCATTGACCTACACCGGACATGACCTCGTGGCTTCTGATATTGAGAACTTGACTTCGGCTCTGGCACAAACAGGAACTGATCAAGGCTTCCTCGCCGCGTTGTCTCCAGCTTCCTGTGCCCGTCTGGCCAACGATTTCTACGCGAGCGATGAAGAATATCTCTACGCAGCAGCCGATGCCATGCGTGAAGAGTACAAGGCAATCCTCGATGCCGGGCTGACATTGCAAATCGATGATCCGTCATTGGCCGAGTCCTGGGACCAGGTCAATCCCGAGCCTAGCCTCGAGGACTATCTCAAATTCATCCAGCTGCGCGTCGAAGCGACCAATTACGCCTTGCGGGATCTGCCCGCCGACAAGATCCGCCTGCACGTATGCTGGGGATCTTGGCATGGACCGCACACCACGGACATCGCCTTCGCCGACATCCTGGATTCGGTACTCCAGATTAATGCAGGCATGATCTCCTTCGAGGCAGGCAACGTGCGCCACGAGCACGAATGGCGCATCTGGGAAAACCGCGCCTTGCCGGAGGGCAAGATCCTGATCCCTGGCGTCGTCTCGCATGCTACGAACGTGGTTGAGCATCCGGATCTGGTTGCCGACCGCATTGAACGATTCGCGAATCTGGTGGGCCGTGAAAATGTCATCGCCTCCACTGATTGCGGTCTTGGCGGCCGAGTGCATCCGCAAATCGCGGCGGCGAAGCTGGAGGCGCTGGGCGAAGGAGCCCGAATCGCCACTAACCGATTGTTCGAAAAGTCCTCGACGGTCCTATAGCGCTAGGCGCAATTTTCCCTGCAGCAAGCGGGCGTCCCCATCGGGGCCGCCCGCTAGTCTGTTTTCGTCTGTATTTATCGATACATGTGGATGCTACCGCCGTAGCCATCGGGAAGGCCGCGTCCAAGCACCCAACCGGTGAGGACTTCATGGACCTGGGCCACGGTGAGCGATTGAGGCCCGTAGGGTTCAACGTCATCATCCGGAGAGCTGGATGCGCTGTCAGCTTTCGGACCGTAGGCAATGCGCATGTTGTATGCGTGTGAATCAACGATGGCTAGCTCCAGCATGAAATTTCCGTCGGCCAGGCGCAGGCCCTGGGCGTATTTGTTGATTGGTTCTTCGCCTTCGAAGTTGAAGGTGTCTCCCTCTTGGCTAACCAGGTGGAGGATATCGGCGATTTGAGCCGTTGACTCCAATTCCTCCCACTCTTCGGTGGCCGTAACTTTCCAGTACATGGTTTCGTCAGGAGCTTGGGCTTCCAAAAGAAGGTTCAATTCCGCGGCGTCGTACCATTCGCGCAAGTCTTGAAGATCAAGCTTGCCTGCTGCTTGGGATACATCATTCATGGGCACAGCGTAATCTGCTGATCCGACAAATTGGGCTCGCGAAATCCCGTGAAGAGCCAGACTTACATGCCTTCGCCTTCACGGGATATCTCGCCGTCCCTAGGCGCTCAATGATGTCCGTTCAACTCTTGGAATAGGCAAGCCATAGTTTCCGCGCAGCGTACTGTGCTCATATTCGGTGCGGAAGAGCTGGCGCTGTTGCAAGATCGGGACCACCTGCTCAGTGAAAGTCTCGAGACCCGATGGAAGCACCGGAGCCATGATGTTAAACCCGTCGGCTGCTCCTGCCTTGAACCAATACTCAATTCGGTCGGCAAGTTGTTCAGGTGTGCCGGTGAACGTCTGATGCCCTCGTCCTGGTCCCAGCTCGCGAATGATCTGACGTACCGTCAGTTTCCGCTGATAACCCAGCTCTAGGATGAGGTCCCTTCGAGACGTGGATTTCTCCTTGGAGACTACGCTTTCCAATCCCGCTGGTAAATCACGGTCCAGGTCTAGGATCTGCGGGTCGACATGCAATTGCTGGGCCAGCGTGTTCTTGGCATACTCCGGCAGAATCAGTTCATCCAAGCGGTCCGCCAATTCAAGTGCCTCGGCTTCCGTGGAGCCGAGAATGGGAACAATTCCCGGTAGCACCTTCACGGACTGCTCGGCCCTGCCGTTGGCTACAGCCTTGTGTTTGATTTCTTGATAAAAGGCTTTGGCCGATTCAAAGGATTGGTGAGCCGTGAATATGGCTTCAGCCCATCGCCCGGCAAAGTCCTTGCCTGCAGCCGAAGCACCAGCTTGGATAATCACTGGATGGCCTTGCGGCGAGCGCGGAACATTCAACGCACCTGCGACTTGGAAATGTTCTCCAACGTGGTTCGCAGGATGGATCTTGCCAGGATCCGCCCATGTGCCGCTGTCCTTGTCAGCGACGATTGCTTCAGGGTCCCACGAGTCCCATAGTTTTTTCGCTACCGTCAAGAACTCGTCCGCCCGAAGATATCGTTGAGAACTATCGAACTGTCCGGATTGAGAGAAGTTTCGAGCGGCGGCATCACCTGCAGTGGTGACGACATTCCAACCAGCACGTCCATTGCTGATCAGATCAAGGCTCGCGAAACGTCGCGCCAGATTATAAGGATCGTTATAGCTGGTTGAAGCGGTAGCAATCAGTCCAATGTTTTCCGTCAGCGGTGCAATGGCCGTCAGTACCGATACCGGGTCGAGAATCCCCGCAGGCCGCTGGGCGACTGGTCCTTGGAGCAATGGTCCATCAGCGAAGAAGATCGCATCGAGTTTAGCCTTTTCGGCCAATTGCGCCAAGCGAATGTAGTGGCCAATGTCCGTTCCGGCATGAGGGTCGCTCTCTGGCAAGCGCCACGATGATTCATGGTGTCCGGTGGTCATGAGGAAAGCGTTGAGGGTCAATGTACGTGTCATGGTGCAGGTCCTTTCAGTGATACATGAATCTAGGCGCGAGCCCAGCGTGAGAAGTGGCGTTCCAGCGCTACGAGGGCGGCGTTGACGGCAAAGCCCAGAATGGCGACCGTCAGAATTGCCGCATACATTTTCGGGATGAGGAAACTGGCTTGCGAATTGGTAATCAGGTATCCCAGTCCAGCCTTCGCACCGATCATTTCAGCGGCGATGAGAACCAATACCGCTGACGTTCCTGCCATGCGAATCCCGGTAAAAATGATGGGCACCGAGGCCGGCAGGACTACTTTTGAGAAAATCTCGAAACTGTTTAGCCCCAACGTTCTGCCGGCCCGGATCAGTAGCGGGTCAACGCTGCGTGCGCCAAGGATGGTGTTGAGCAGTACCGGGAAGAATGCCGCGTAGAGCACGATGGAAACCTTGGACAATTCGCCGATGCCCAAGAGCAACGTGAATACCGGTAGCAATGCCAAGGCAGCGGTGTTGCGGAAAACTTCGAGTAGCGGGTTCAGGAAGTCGCCGACCTTCGAAAACCAGGCGACCACCAGCCCCACGGGAACACCGATGGCCACCGCCAGGATAAAACCGATCGCTGAGCGTGAAAGGCTGGCGGCAATGTGCGTGGCAAGGTCACCGCTGATGATCATTTTCCACAATTGCTGCAGTACCTCGTGCAGGGGCGGGAGAAAGACTTTTGATGCAGGCTCCAGCACAAACTGCGGGACAAGCTCCCACACCAGCAGGAAACCGATAATTGCGCCAGATCGATACAGTGTTTTTCGCAGGGCCTTTATCGCTCGGCCGGTTGAAGGTTTACGTTGTGCAGAAACAACGTCAATGCTGGCTGGCTGATCTTGTAATACCAATGTGCTCATGCTGGAGCTCCTGAAGTAACCAATGTTTTTCCGGTTGGCGTGTCCGTCTCTTGCTGATTGCTGTTATGCAAGAGCGTCCAAATGTGGTGCCGATATTCACCGAACCGACGCGTGGAACGAATGTCATCTACCGACAGTCGATCTTCAAGGTCAATGTCCACAATCTCCTTGATCTTTCCGGGCTTGGACGACATGACGGCGACCTTCTGCCCCAAATAGACGGCTTCTTCAATACCGTGGGTGATGAATACGATGGTGGTCTTGGTGCGTTTCCAGATATCCAAGAGGAGATCTTGGAGCTGTTCGCGGGTTTGCGCGTCGAGGGCTGCGAAGGGCTCATCCATCAGCAGGACCTTTGGTTCGTGGGCAAGGGCACGTGCGATCGCCACGCGTTGCCGCATTCCACCGGACAGTTCATGCGGGTATTTAGCCTCTACGCCTTCTAGTCCGACCAGGCGCAGATATTCATGGGCCCTCACGCGGCGTTCAGCTTTGTTCAGTCCCTGTCCATGCCGGGCCTGGCTTTCGAGACCCACTTGGACATTGGCTGCCGCCGTGAGCCATGGGAAGAGTGCATACTGCTGGAATACCACCGAGCGTTCGAGGCTTGGTCCTGAAACGGGTGCCCCATCCACGAGGACTTCGCCCCGGCTCGGAGAGCTCAAGCCGGCGAGTATGTCCAGCAGCGTGGATTTGCCGCATCCGCTTGGCCCGACGAGGGTGAAGAACTCGCCGTCCTGGATCCACAGGTCAAGGGATTCAAGGGCTGTGACTGCGGACTGTTCGCTGGCGCCGGTGCGCTGGAACGTTTTGCTCAGGTTCTTGATTTCGATAGTGGACATGATCAGTGGCTATCCTTCGTTCGCGAGATCGTTGAATTCATTGGTGTAGTACTCACTGGGTGTTATCTCTCCGTCAACAATTCCGGATTCATTCAGCCACGGGATCCAACGGCTGAAGTCCTCATCAGAAATCGGAGCGTTCTTCCCTACTCCATAGCCGTTGAAGTACTGCAGGGCTTCGACATCTTCGCCACGGCCCCTGGACTCGACTATGTCCGTCAGCTTCTTGAGAACTTCATCGCGTGAATGTGAAGCGGCCCAGTTCGCGGCCTTGGCTGTGCCCGTGGCCAGGGAATGCGCTGCTTCGGGATATTCGTTGATGAAGTCGTCGCGCAGGACGTATTCGCCAGCATTGAAGTTGTTGAACACTTCCGTGTCCCTGAAGACTTCTCTCAAATCCCCCTGTTTCACTGCATGTACTTGGGCAGCTCCGGAAAGTGCCCCGACGTCGACCTGATGGGTCCGGACAGCTTGTTCAGTGTCCGTCGGCGGCAATACGACAAGCTGGACTTGGCCGATCTCGTCGTCGCTCAGCCCTTGTGCTTTCAGGTAGGTGCGGATCACCGCTTCTGAGTGGGCACCGAGCGTATTGACCGCGACGGTCTTTCCGATAAGATCCCGAGCATCTTTAATGCCACTGTCTTTGGAAGCATAAAAACCGACATAGTAATCGTCATTGGAACCGTAGTAGGAGACGACAGCCGTCACCGGGGCTCCGGCTTCTTGGAGCTTTACAACAGCACCAGAAAAAGCACCGCCAATATCGGTTTCACCGGTTGCCGTATTTTGAATGGATAACGGCCCGCTGGAGTTGTTGCCAACCCATTCCAGCTTGATGCCGTCAAGGTAGCCGAGAGCGGAAGCCAGCTCTATGAGCGTTACGGTGTTGGCTGCACCTTCATATCTGACGTTGACAGTACCGTCAGGATTTCTCAGGTCGGTGCCGTGAGCGGAGGACGTGCAGGAGGCCATCAGCAGTGCTGGTGCTAGCAACAGCGTTGCCATGGTGCGGCGCCGTCTGGGCGATAGCGGGGTCTTGAACATCTTCGGTGCTCCATTCCTGACAAGTGCGGGCTCTTGCTAGCCATACAAGCACTTTCAGAAAAGGTCAGAAAAGGCTTCTGAAACCTGCTGAAATTCAGTGAAATGCGAAGTCAAAGTCGCTATTAGATGTCGTTTGAAGTCCCCTGGCACTACACCTGATGTAGCCAGAGGCAACGTGAGGACATGCGAGAGGCACAGGCCCTAGTCTTGAGGCCAATGAGTCGCAATTGGTCGCGACTTAGCGGTAGCTTCAGGTCCTGAATTTCCAATGATCAGTCGCATGAGGACATCTGGGGGTGGACTCGTGCTGCAAGGAATTTAGTGGAAGATGCCATCATGACGTTTTCGGGCATAAAAAATCCCCGCCTTCCCTAAGGAAGACGGGGATTTTCGCACCAGCGCGAGAGACTACTTACGCAGGCCCAGACGCTCGATCAGCGAACGGTAACGCTCGATGTCGGTGTTCTTCAGGTAGCCGAGCATACGACGACGACGACCAACCAGAGCCATCAGGCCACGGCGGGTGTGGTGGTCATGCTTGTGCATCTTCAGGTGCTCGGTCAGGTCCGAAATACGACGGGACATGACGGCAATCTGAACCTCAGGCGAACCGGTGTCACCCTCGTGGGTAGCGTAAGCCTTGATGATTTCGTTCTTGATAGTGGCATCCAATGCCATAACAAACTCCTAGAGTTGGACCGCGTTCATAAGTCAGTGCAAACGCCGAAGCATTTGCGGTGGATACTCGCAACCGCGGACTGCAGCGAGAACCATCGTCAATCATATCACCGTCGGGTACGCCGGCGGGACCTCCAAGCATGGGTGAGATACGGCACCTGCACCTTCTCCGATGGCTCGTGTCCAAGGTGCTCGGTCCAATACCACTGGAGATTCGCTTCGACCTTGGCTTGCGTCGTTGCCGTTGCCTTGCGGTAATAGCTGCGGGATTTGGTCAGTTCAACGATTTCGTCGAAGTCCAGCGGCATGGACCAGTGCCAAATACCGTGTTCTGGCTTCTTGAACTCCGGCCCTAGCGGCGGTTCCAGCTCTGGGCGATGCACGTCGCCCGCGTGCATGATGCGAGCCAGCCGGTGAACCCAGGGAATCGAGACGTCCAATTGGTTCCACAGCAGCGTCAGCCATCCATGGTCACGCAATAACCTGGCGGCTTCTGCGCTTGCCTTGGGATGATCAACCCAGTGCCAGGCCTGTGCGTAGGTCACCAAATCAAAACTGTTCTCGGCCAGACCAGTTGCCTCACCGGAAGCACAGAGCGTTGCTACTTCAGGCAGGCGCTTGGCTAGAACCGAAAGCATGTTTTCGGACGGGTCAACAGCGGTAACGTCCAGGCCGTGCCCCACAAGTTGCTCGGTGAAGATCCCCGAGCCGCAACCGATATCCACTGCCCTGACTGGATGGTTTTGCAGGGTGAAGTCCAAAGCTGCGTCAGGATAGGACGGACGAATCTTGTCATAGCTTTCGGCGCCCGACTGGAACGCAGAAGCCAATTCATCACGTCGTTGCGCGCTGACCACGAAGGCTCGTTGCGGCAGGGAAGGGATATCAGCCATGAATTCTAGTGGCGTTCTGAGGCCAAAACGGTTCGGGCTTGATCTACGTCTTCGGTCATCTGCTCAATCAGTGCTTCGATGCCGCGGTAGGCAACCATGGGGCGTAGGTGTGCGATGAACTCCACCACGATCTGCTGGCCATAGAGGTCAAAGTCTTCTACGCCTTCTTCTGGGCGATCGATCACGTGGGCCTCGACGACTCGTGAAACACCGTCGAAGGTCGGGTTTGACCCCACTGAAATGGCTGCTGGCCAGCGGACCTCGGCCTCATCGATAACCCATCCGGCGTAGACTCCGTCGGCAGGAATGATGCCGGTGGCTTCAGGATCCAGATTGGCCGTAGGGAAACCCAATTCACGTCCGCGGGCGTGGCCATGGACCACTTCTCCACGCATGCGATGAGGCCGACCAAGGATCTCGGCCGCAGCTTCAACATTGCCCGCGGCCAGTTCTTCGCGAACCCAGGTGGATGACAAACGGCGCTTGTCCCCCACGTCTTCGACGCCAATCACGTCAAAGTTGTACTTCTTGCCCAGTTCTTGCATGAAGCTGAAGTCCCCGGAATTGTTCCGACCGAAGCGCACGTCATGGCCCACGACGACGGCCACCGCATGAAGCTTCTCGACGATGATGGAACGAACAAATTCTTCGGCGCTTTGGTCAGCGAAATCCAGCGTGTAATGGATCATCAATGTTGCGTCCAAGCCGACGCTGGCCAAGGTATCAATCCGGTCGGCGATGCCCATGATCAATTCTGGGGCATTGTCCGGGCGATGCACCAAGGCCGGGTGCGGGTCAAAGGTGATGACCACGGATTGAGCAGAGCGCGCTTTTGCTTGCGTGACCGCGGCATCCAGGACCTCGCAGTGTCCCAAATGCACACCGTCAAAGTTGCCAATGGTCACGACAGTGGGAGCCATATCCGCGGGGACGGCGTCCAAGCCCTTCCAATAGTGCACTGTGCTCCTTTAGAAATTCTTGTGGTGGGCAGAAATCCCACCGAGGCAATTCTTACACGTCTTTAGGCGTGACGCTCACTGCGGTTACGGTACAGCCACCACAATCCGACAATCGGCAGAACCAATGGAATGTATCCGTACCCCTGGCCGAAACCGCTCCATACCGATGGGTGGGCAAAGATTTCCGGGTGGGTGAGCGAAAGGATGCCCACGACGATCACACCTACCAGCTCGATGCTGACCGCCCACAGGGACAGCAGCCACGCCTTCGGCTTGGCCGAGGAGAGCGAGAAGGTTGCCAGAAGGTAGATCAAACCGGAGATCAATGACAGCGTGTATGCCACCGGCGCTTCATCGAACTTGCTCAGGATCTGGTACACGCCGCGGACCGTTGCGGCCAACGCCAAGATGCCATACACAGCGATGATGACCCGGCCGAGTCCGGTGGACCGGCTCGGCTTGGGTGATTTGTCGGCGGAGCGTGCTTCAGCTGCCTGAAGGATGCGTGAGTTGCGTGGCTTGTCGCCCATGGCTATGACTCCTAGTGCCAGATCTGTTCCATGCGGAACAGCATGATGAAAGTGACCAATGCCGAAGCGCCGAGTACCGCATTAGACCAGCGGCTCTTTTCGCTGATCGCCCAGAAGAACGCTACCGGCGGCATCACCAACGCGGTAATGAGGTATCCCCAGAATTCCCACGGATCACCCTGCACCGCATTTCCGGATGCCTGCCGGATGGCCGCGGCGATACCGTAGACCACCAGGAAAGCTTCGGTAGCGGCGGCACCGATCAAAGCCCAGTCATCGGGGTGCTTGCGAATAACCGTCGCCACGATGGCCACCAGCAATGCCACTGCACAAATCACAGCACCGGCGATAAAAAATCCGTTCAAGGCAAACAACGGCTCGTCCTTTCGGGATTACTTCGCAGTGAATACGAGGGCAGTGCGAGCTTTGTCGCCCTTGTCCTCCAACAACGCCACCAGCACCCCGTTGGGCGCGAACGCCGCGACGGTCTGCCCTGGCTCGATGTCCATGCTCAGGTGGGAAGCGCTAATGGTTCGGCCGAACGAAAGCTCAATGGCTTCATCAACACTGACGGTTCGGTTTGGGAACAGAGCGGCAGCGGCTTTTTCAATCGGCAGCATGGCGAATTCATCGGCCAGCTGTTCCAGCGTCCGGGTCAGCTCGATCTTGTAGGGGCCAACCTCGGTGCGGCGCAGCGCGGTGAGGTGTCCTCCTACGTCCAGTGCTTCGCCGAGGTCACGTGCCAGGGCACGGATGTACGTTCCGGAAGAGCAGGAGACGGTGACATCCACGTCGAGGATCTTGCCACCGTTTTCGCGGCGGATCTCGTGGATATCAAAGCGAGAAATGGTGACCGGGCGGGCCTTGAGCTCTACCTGTTCGCCGGCGCGCACGCGAGCATAGGAACGCTTGCCATCGACCTTGATGGCCGAGACCGAGCTCGGAATCTGCTCGATCTCGCCGCGCAGCAGGGCAATCTCGCGTTCGATGTCTTCGTCGCTGACGGCCGCGGCGATGCGTTCGGAAATGATTTCGCCTTCGGCATCGTCGGTGACGGTGTTCTGTCCCAGGCGGATGGTGGCGGTGTAGGTCTTGTCATGGCCCACAATGTAGGTGAGAAGGCGGGTTGCCTTGTTCACGCCAATCACCAGCACGCCGGTTGCCATTGGGTCCAAGGTGCCTGCATGGCCCACTTTTCGGGTCCCGGCAAGTCGGCGGATGCGGCCTACCACGTCATGGGAGGTCATTCCCTGGTCTTTGTCGACTAATACGAGGCCCGAGGCCTGCTCTTCAGTGTTCTGCCCGGCTTTACTCACGCCTTCCAGTATATGGTCTGTGCAGAAAATAAGCCTGTCGTTGGATCCAAGCGTGGCAGATCCCACGTGCTGGACGCTGCGCCGGCCAAGCAATGCCCCAACCCCGGCAAGGCCAGCCTGCATCTGCGCCGGGGAACATCGGGCAATGCCTGCCCGGACGCAGATGCAACGGCTTTGCGACACTTCGCGTCAGGAATCTAAAAATATTCTCGAGAGTTTCCAATCCATTTGGCATCCTGCGCCGAATGCTCCATGACAGCCTGCTCCGCACGGACAGGTAAAGGACCGACGACAATTGTCGCGGCGAAGCAAGGAGAAAATCATGAAGCGCAACTACAGCAAAGTCGCTGGAGCTTTCGGGCTCATCGCAGTCGCCGCCATGGGACTGAGCGCCTGCTCGACCGGTTCGGAAACCATGGAATCGCCCACGGCATCCGCCTCGGAAAGCAGCTCCACCATGGCCAGCGAATCGGCAATGGATCCAGCAGGCAATCTCGTTGGCGCCGGTTGCGCCGCCTACGCCGAAGCGGTCCCGACCGGTGATGGCTCGGTAGCCGGCATGGCCCAGGACCCAGTTGCCGTCGCCGCCTCGAACAACCCGCTGCTGACCACGCTGACTTCTGCAGTCTCCGGTGAGCTGAACCCGGATGTTGACCTCGTCGATACCCTCAACGGCGGCGAATTCACCGTCTTCGCACCGGTTGATGACGCATTCGCGGCAATCCCGAAGGACGACTTGTCCGCAGTTGCCAAGGACGCCGACACCCTGACCAGCATCCTGACCTACCATGTGGTTTCCGGCCAGATCGCACCAGCTGATCTTCCCGGAACCCACGCAACGGTCCAGGGCGAGGAAGTCGAAGTCACCGGAAGCGGTGACGATCTGGAGGTCAACGGGGCCTCGGTCATCTGCGGCGGTGTGCAGACCGCCAACGCAACCGTGTACCTGGTGGACACCGTCCTGATGCCACCGGCAAAGAAGTAGCACCGCCAGAATCGCCAGAGCCACTGGCATGAAGGTGGTGCGTGGAATACCCTCCACGCACTACCTTCGCCGGTGCAGCCAGAGCCCGGTTTCCCACGGCGGATCTACTCCCAGAACGCCACGCCACCGCAGATCGCCGTTTAGGCACAGATGCATGAGACTCTAGGATTCATGAGTTCCAATAGACTCGACGCCATGGAAGACGATTCCGTGCAAACGCCAGACGACCTGTTGCGACAGGTCGCGCTGGGACAGGAATCTGCCTTCGAGTCGCTCTACGATGCCATGGCATCCCGGGTCTTCGGACTCGTGCTGCGGGTGCTTCGCGATAAAGCGCAGAGCGAAGAGGTCACCCAGGAAGTTTTTGTCGAAGCATGGCAGCAGGCCAAGCGCTTTGATCCGGCCCGCGGAACCGCGGCATCGTGGTTGCTGACCATCGCCCACCGCCGGGCCGTGGACCGGGTGCGTTCAAGCCAAGCGAGCCAGGCCAGGGATTTGCGCATTGGAATCAAGGAATTCCAAGGCAGCTACGAAGACGTGGAAGAGAATGCCATCTTGCACGACGAGACCCTGCGCGTAGCCCAGGCCTTGCAACGGCTCACCGCGCCGCAACGCGAGGCCATACATCTGGCCTACTTCGGCGGATACACCCACATGGAAGTCGCCGAGCTGCTGAAAATACCAGTGGGAACCGCTAAAACGCGAATACGCGATGGAATGGGCAAGCTTCGAGAACTGATGGGAGTGGCGTAATGGAAAAGCACGAGAACGAGCGGACCGACAGCTTCGCCCTGGATGCTCTGGGAGACAAGGAACGCGAGGAGCTGCTGGTCCAGGGGCCCGATGCCGCTCAGGCTCGCCACGAGCTGGATGCCCTGCAGGAAACTGCTGGACTGCTCGGCTTGGCAGCGCAGCCGGTCGCTCCTCCGGCACGGCTCAAGAACGACATCATGGCCGCTATCCGCGCCACCGAGCAGCTGGCTCCTGCCCAGGAACAGGCGACCGGCCAAGGCAGCGCCCCGGCAAAGGACCCATCTGCCGCAACCGAACAGGAAACCGGTTCCCCGGCAGCTCATCTGGCGCCGCAGCCCGGTGCGGCACGCGGCACGCAGCGCTTCTTCGCCCTGGCCGCCGGCGTCCTGCTGCTGGCAGCCGTGGCCTTGGGCGGCCTGGCCATCAACCAGAATTCCCAGCAGCGCGAGCTGGAAAGCAAGATGGCCGCCATGGCTTCGCACCAAGAGGAACTCACCCGGATCCTGGGGGCTCCCGATGCCAAGTCGAAGACGCAGACCTTGGACGACGGGGCTCGAATCACGCTGTCCTATTCCGCGGCCGAAGGACTGATGGCCGTTTCCACCTCGGGCATGCCTGCGCTGTCCAGCGACAAGGGCTACGAGCTGTGGCTGATTTCGGCCGACGGTGCGGTTCCTGCGGGAATGCTCACTGGCGGCGATGCCAACGGCATGATCATGGTTTCCGATCCGATGCAGGACATCACGCATTTCGGGATCACTGTCGAGCCTGCCACCGGCTCCCCCGCCCCGACAACAGATCCCATCATGGTCCAATCGCTGTGAGAGTGCAGAAATTCTTGTAGCCGATTCCAATCCGCACCGCTGCCCGTTCCGAAAACACTGTGAGTGGTTGTTCCCCTGCGTTCCGGAGGGGAACATGGATCGCAACGCATGAGGTGAGTGGCAGTGGGCATTTGGCAGAAGCGCAGCAGCAGGGTTCTCGTATTCCACGCGGTGGCTGGAATCTGTTCGGCAGCGCTCATGTTTGCCGCCGCCCAGTTCGCCTCGGCATTCTTCAACAACGCATCCTCGCCGTTCTTCGCGCTGGGTTCGGCCATCATCGATTTGACGCCCCCATGGCTCAAGGACTTCGCCATCGCGGCCTTCGGGACCAATGACAAGCTGGCGCTGTTCATTTCCATCGGCGTGGTCGCAACGATCCTGTCCGCCTTGATCGGCCTGCTGGCCAAGCGCAGTTTTGCGCTGGCCTGCACCGCCATCATTGCCCTGGCGCTGGTGCTCTCCAGTGCCGTGGCCTCTCGCGCCGCTACCAGCCTGCTCGATATTGCCCCTACGGTCCTGGGCGCGATCGCAGGCATCGGGGTTCTGCAGTGGCTGACCCGGCTGGCTGCGGCCACGGCCCCAGAGCAGGACGAAGATGCTGCAGGGTCCGGGCCAAGCCGCAGAACATTCCTGCTCGGCGCGGCCCTGTCATTGGCCGCCGCGGCCATAGCCACCGGCGTTTCCACCTCGCTGTCCGCTTCGCGCAATATGGCCGCCGCCGCACGCAAGGCCCTGCGCCTGCCAGCGGCCCGGACCAAGGCAAGGGCCCTACCCGAGGGGGTGCAGGCAGAGGTGGCGGATATGCCCCGCTTCGTGACTCCCAACCAGGATTTCTACCGCATCGATACCGCGCTCTCGGTGCCGCAAATCGACCCGAACCAGTGGTCGCTGCGCGTGCACGGCATGGTGGAGAACGAATTCACCGTGAACTTCGACGAACTGCTGGGCGAAGAACTCGTGGAAACCTATCTAACGCTGACCTGTGTATCGAATCCGGTCGGAGGCGATCTGGTGGGGAACGCGAAGTGGCTGGGCTACCCGCTGCGCAACTTGCTGGAGCGTGCGGTTCCGCAGGCCGGCGCCGATATGGTGCTCTCGACTTCGCATGACGGTTTCAGTGCCTCCACCCCGCTCCAAACCCTGACCGATGACCGGATGGCCTTGCTGGCCGTCGGCATGAACGGCGAACCGTTGCCGTTCGAGCATGGGTTCCCGGTGCGCATGGTGGTTCCCGGTCTCTACGGCTACGTGTCGGCCACCAAGTGGGTGGTCGATTTGGAAGTGACGCGGTTCCAGGACAAGGCGGCCTATTGGACTACTCGCGGTTGGTCCGAACGCGGTCCGATAAAGATGTCCTCCCGCATCGATACGCCTCGCCCCTTCGCCAAGGTGCCTGCAGGAGAAGTCGTCCTGGGCGGAACGGCATGGGCGCAGACCCGAGGCATTTCACGCGTGCAGGTGCAGATCGATGACGGGCCCTGGGAGGATGCCCAGCTTGCAGCCGAAGCCTCGCTGGATACGTGGCGGCAGTGGCGCTTCGCTTGGAAGGATGCGGAACCCGGCACGCATTCGGCTACGGTGCGCGCCTATGATGCGCAGGGCAAGCTGCAGACCAGCGAGAAAGCCAACCCGGTGCCCAATGGCGCCAGCGGTTGGCAGCGCCTGCAATTCACCGTGCAGTAGCCGCTCAGGAATCTGCCGGTCGGGGCCCACCACGGCATGCTCCGGCAGTCACCGCGTGGCATGCCGCAGGCTGCACCATGTTCCCGCCAGGCGCAACCGGCATCGCGCCAGCAGCCTATTGGCTGCGCAGCGCCTTGATGACCTTCTCGACCCGGCGCGTCCTGGTGTCCTCGCCGCGGGCAGCCACGATGGGGTCCACGTGGCCTCGCTGCTTGCTGTAGGACAGCTTGTTCCAGGCATCCAGGAGCTCTGGCTCGGCGGAGAGCAGCACCGCTAGCGGTTCAGGGACTTCAGCGGTCCGCGGCTCTTCGTCCAGTTCGAGTTTCACGCTGATTTCGTCGCCCGCGCCCTTGCCCGTGGCAGCACGGGTCTCGGAGTTGAAGGAAATGAGGAACTGCCCGTGCATGGGAGAAATGCTGTTCCGGTATGTGTAGTCCCCGTCAATGCACACGATGACCGGGACACGTTTGCCGCGGCCGAATCCGAGCACGATGCCATCGGGAACCACGATCCCCACGTTGTTTCCGCCGGTTGCGCTCAGTGTTGTGGTGAATTCTGGCATGTGCTGCACCTTTGGTCGGATCCGGCGGTTTCTGATCACGCTATCCCACCATCTGCCCGACGACCAGCCTTCGGCAGGGATTCGCGCTTCGCTGTGAGGGTAATCGAGGCCAACGCACAACGCCCCGGCTAGCACGCAATGCGTGCCATCCGGGGCGTTGGTCCAGGCAGAGTGAAGCTCAGAAGCCCCTAGGCTTCTTCGGCGTCCTCGTCCTTCTTGTACGGGTCCTGGTCTCCAGCGAAGTCCTTGCCTTCGCGCAGAGCTGCAACCTCGGCGTCCTTCTCGCGGGCCTTGGCCAGCAATTCCTCAAGGTGCGAGGCACCTTCAGGGATCTCGTCGGCCACGAAGGCCAGCGTTGGGGTCAGACGAATGGTCAGGTTGCGGCCCAATTCCTTGCGCAGTGCACCGCCGCGCTTTTCGAGCATTTCGGCGATGTCCTTCTTCATCTGGTCATCGCCAAAGACGGTGTAGTACACGGTGGCGTGCTGCAGGTCGTTGGTGACGCGGGCGTCGGTCACGGTGACGTTGTCGATGCGCTCATCCTTGATGACGTTGCGCAGCGACTGGGCCATGAGGACCTGCACGCGCTTGGCTAGGCGTGCGGCGCGGGCTGAATCAGCCATGGTTTTCTCCTAATGGTTCAAAACTCGTGGGCGCTTGACCAAAGCTTATCGGTCAAACGCCCACGAATCAGTGAGTCACACTGCTAATTGCTGGTGAGCAATTAGTCGCGTGGCTTTTCGCGCATCTCGAAGGTCTCGATGATGTCGCCTTCCTTGATGTCGTTGAACGACCCCAGGCCGATACCACATTCGAAGCCTTCGCGGACCTCGGTGACGTCGTCCTTTTCGCGGCGCAGCGAGTCGATCGACAGGTTGTCGCCCACCACGTTGCCATCGCGTACCAGGCGTGCCTTGGAATTACGCTTGATGGTGCCCGAGCGGATGATCGAACCGGCAATGTTGCCGAACTTCGAGGAACGGAAGACCATGCGGATCTCGGCGGTACCGAGGGCCACTTCTTCGTATTCCGGCTTGAGCATGCCCTTGAGCGCTGCTTCGATGTCGTCGATAGCGGAGTAGATGACCGAGTAGAAGCGCATATCCACGCCTTCTTTGTCAGCCAGTTCAGACACGCGCTCGGCTGGGCGGACATTGAAGCCAATGATGATGGCATTGTCCACGGTAGCCAGGTTGACGTCGTTCTGGGTGATAGCACCAACACCGCGGTGGATCACGCGCAGCTGAACGTCGTCGCCAACCTCGATCTTCATCAGCGAGTCTTCCAGTGCTTCAACAGCACCCGAAGCGTCACCCTTCAGGATCAGGTTCAAGGTATCGATCTTGCCGTCTGCAACAGCCTTATCGAAGTCTTCCAGCGTGATGCGCTTGCGACGCTTGGCCAGCAGGGCATTGCGCTCTGCGGTTTCGCGCTTGTCAGCGATCTGGCGAGCAGTGCGCTCGTCTTCGGTGATCAGGAAGCCGTCGCCGGCGCGAGGCACCGAGGACATGCCCAAGACCTGGACCGGACGCGATGGCAGTGCCACGTCGAGGTTCTCGCCGTTTTCGTTGAACATTGCACGCACGCGGCCGTGGGCGGTGCCCACAACCATGGTGTCGCCGACGCACAAGGTACCGGACTGGACCAGGACGGTGACAACCGAACCGCGGCCCTTATCCAGGTTCGCTTCAATGGCTACACCACGAGCGGACTTGTCCGGGTTGGCCTTCAGTTCCAGGACATCGGAAGTCAGCAGGACGGCGTCGAGCAGCTCGTCGATACCCTGCTTCTGCAGTGCCGAAACCTTCACGAACATGGTGTCGCCACCGTATTCTTCAGGAACCAGACCGTATTCGGTGAGCTGACCCATGACCTTGTCCGGGTTAGCGCCTTCCTTATCGATCTTGTTCACTGCGACGATGATGGGCACGCCGGCAGCCTGTGCGTGGTTCAGTGCTTCCACGGTCTGTGGCATGACGCCATCATCCGCAGCGACAACCAGAACGGCGACGTCGGTGACCTCGGCACCACGAGCACGCATGGCGGTGAACGCCTCGTGGCCCGGGGTATCGATGAAGGTCATCGCGCGATCGCGGCCTTCATGCTGGTGGTTGATCTGGTATGCACCGATGTGCTGGGTGATGCCGCCGTGCTCGCCCTCAATGACGTTGGACTTGCGGATGGCATCAAGCAGACGGGTCTTACCGTGGTCAACGTGGCCCATGATGGTGATGACTGGGGCGCGCTCTTCAAGAACGTCTTCGCCTTCAGCTTCGAGCTCAGCGTCCAGGTCGAGGCCGAAGCCTTCGAGCAGTTCCTTGTCCTCGTCCTCTGGGGAGACAACCAGGACCTTGTAGCCCAGCTCTTCGCCGAGTACTTCGAAGGTTGCCTCATCCAGCGACTGGGTGGCCGTAGCCATTTCGCCAAGGTGGAACAGCACGGTGACCAGTGCGGCCGGGTTTGCGCCGATCTTGTCAGCGAAGTCGGTGATCGAAGCACCACGACGCAGACGGATCTCGGTGTCGCCGGTACCGCGAGGTACGTTCACGCCGCCTAGCGACGGAACGCTCATCTGCTCCAATTCCTGGCGCTTTGCGCGCTTGGACTTGCGCTGCTTGCCGCGACCGGCGCCTCCCTTGCCGAAAGCACCGCCAACGCCACCGCGGCCGCGTGGTGCACCTGGGCGGAAGCCGCCACCGGTACCGCCACCGTTGCCGCCGCCTGGGCGACCGCGTCCGCCGCCACCGGCACCTGGACGTCCGCCGCCTGCTGGGGCTGGACGATCGGTGCGGTTAGGCATCATGCGTGGGGTTGCAGTGGTTCCTGCACCTGCACCTGCGCCTGGACGTGGACCGCCGGCGCCTGCGCCAGCTGGGCGTGGGCCACCCTGGCCGGCAGGACGTGGACCGCCCTGGCCTGCTGGGCGTGGGCTACGCTGGCCGTCGCGTGCTGGGCGTGGTCCGCCCTGGCCGTCGCGTGGTGGACGTGGACCGCCCTGGCCGCCCTGTCCGCCTGGACGTGGGCCGCGCTGGCCATCGCGTGATGGACGTGGGCCACCCTGGCCGCCTTCGCCGCGCATTCCCTGCTGGGACGAGAACGGGCTGTTCCCTGGACGTGGACCACCTGGGCGTGGAGCGCCCGGACGTGGTGCACGGTTGCCGTCGCGGTTCTGGCCACGTCGTTCGCCGGAGTCAGTCGAACGCATGCCCTGCTGGGAGGAGAACGGGTTGTTGCCTGGGCGTGGTGCCCCTGGCTTCGGGCCTGGCTTGCTGCCTGGCTTTGGTGCAGCACCTGGCAACGGAGCACCTGGGGTTGCCTTTGGAGCTGGCGTTGCAGGGGCCGCTGGAGCAGCCGGTGCCGGAGCGGCGGCGGCTGGCTTAGCGGCAGGCTTGGAGCCTGGCTTTGCTGCGGAGCTTGCGCCCGGGGTCGAAGCTGGCTTGGAAGCCGGCTTTGGTGCGCCCGGGGTTGCTGGCTTTGCGGCTGCTGGCTTGGCAGCAGCTGAATTGTTCGAACCTGGGAAGGCATCGCGCAGCTTGCGCGCTACTGGAGGCTCAACGGTCGAGGATGCCGAGCGAACGAATTCGCCCATGTCCTGCAATTTGGTTAGTGCTTCTTTTGAAGTGATTCCGAGCTCTTTCGCGAGCTCGTGAACGCGGGGTTTAGCCACATCTCTCCTGTAGTGATGTGATCTGCTCAAACCCCGGGTCCAAAGAAAAAATCTTTAATACAGGAGGTCTGGCAAATCAGCTGTGTAATTCGTGAAATTCTTCCGTCGCACGGTGGATCACGCAGAACTGATAATTCATCGTTGTGCGCTCAACATTGCCGACTCATCGGGTTGCCATCAGATTTCTGACCCGCTTTCATCATGTTTGCCAGATTGCTGGCGTGCTGCCAGCTGATCTTCGTATGCGGTAAATTCCTGCACTACCTGCGAATCGTCCACAGCAGACCGGAAGGTCCGCGCGAACGCCTTGCGTTGCACAGCTTGCCGCACACACTTTTCTGTTCCGTGGGTCCAGGTTCCCCGCCCTGAGGCGGAACCCTGCAGATCCAGGCTCACCACACGCAGTGGTGCGCCGTCTTTGAGGACCCAGCGGAGTAACTCGTTTTTACCGGTGACAGTTCGACAGCCAATGCACGTTCGTTGCTGATGCAGCTTCATGCGAGCGCCGTCGCCACCTTCCCTAGTTATACGAGCCATCTACTAGTCTAGCGCGTTTAGCAGCCATAGCGCGCATGAGTTCTGGCTCACACAGCGCCATGGCTACTTGGCGTCAACCTAGCTTTTCTTGGTGCAACGGGTTTAGAGCTGTGGCTCCTTGCCACCGGATGCAGCCAAGATGTCAATGCGCCAGCCGGTCAGCTTGGCGGCCAGGCGGGCGTTCTGCCCTTCCTTGCCGATAGCCAGCGACAGCTGGGAGTCAGGAACCACCACGCGGGCACGGCGTTCTGCTTCATCCAGGATCTCGACCGAGACCACCTTGGATGGCGACAAGGCCGCTGCGATGAACTTCGCTGGATCCTCGTTGTAGTCAACGATGTCGATCTTCTCGTCGTTCAGTTCGTTCATCACGGCGCGCACGCGGGTGCCCATTTCGCCGATGCAGGCACCCTTGGCGTTCACGCCAGGCTTGGTGGCGCGCACGGCGATCTTGGTGCGGTGGCCGGCTTCGCGAGCCAGCGCTTCGACCACAACGGTGCCGTCTGCGATTTCCGGAACTTCCATCTCGAAGAGCAGGCGAACCATGCCCGGGTGCGAACGCGACAGGGTCACTGCCGGACCCTTGTTGCCGCGCTCTGCGGAAACCACAAAGGCGCGCAGGCGGTTGCCGTGGATGTACTTCTCGCCTGGGGACTGCTCGACAGGAGGCAGCAGCGCTTCAAGATCGCCGATCTTCACCTGCACCATATGCGCGGAGTAGCCCTGCTGGATGACACCGGAAATCAGGGTGCCAACACGTGCGGAGTATTCGCCGACGACCTGTGCGTCTTCGGCTTCGCGCAGGCGCTGCATGATGACCTGGCGTGCGGTCGAGGCGGCAATGCGGCCAAAGCCGTGCGGGGTGTCGTCGAACTCGCCGAGCAGCACGCCCGCGTTGTCGCGATCCTCAACCAAGATGGCTACGTGGCCGGTGCTGCGCTCAATGTGAGCACGAGCCCCTGGCATGGCGCCTTCGGTCTTGTTGTAAGCCAGCAGCAGTGCCGACTCGATGGTTGGGATCAAAACATCCATGGGGATGTCGCGGTCTTTTTCCAGAATACGCAGAGCGTTGAGATCGATATCCACGCTTAGCCCTCCAAATCTTCAGAATCAACGGTGTCTAATAGTGCGTCATCGAAGTTCAGTTCTGGATCGACAACAGCCTTACGGATATTTTCAAAAGCGTGCAGGGCAGGGTCAAGGACCTTGGTTTTCATGCCCTTTTTGGCCGGCTCGCGGTGCTCGGCAACCAAGACATCATCGTCGTTGACTTCAAGCAGGCGTCCGCGCAGCTTGGTTCCGTCGCTGAGGGAGATCTTGACCATGCGGTTCAAGGCTCGCACCCAGTGGCGCTGTGCGGTCAGCGGGCGGGAAAGACCTGGGGAGCTCACTTCGAGCTCATATGGGTCCGCCGATGCGTAAGCGGCATCCTTGTCCAAGGCATTTGAGATGGTGGTGGTAACTTCACCGAGTTCATCAAGGGTCACCGAATCGTGACCGTCGGCTTTGTCGACGATGATCTGGACGATCATCTGTTTGCCGGAGGGGCGCAAAGTCACTTCTTCTAAGAGAAGCCCGTGGGATTCTACTTCCTTGGAAAGCAATGCAGTCAGTCGCTGCGCTTCCTGTTCGGTATCGGCCGGCATTCCGGTCATGGATATCCTCCCACGCTATTCGATGTTGTCCTTAAAGCCTATAGTGCGTTTCGCTCGTTGAGAACTGCCAAACCGTCTCAGGTGAAGGAACTCACGCACTTTTTCTCCCCATGGTGTCGCGCAACACGGACATTGCCCGAAAACACGGGTCAATCATGGCATGATCGAATCGCTATGACTGAAAATTCTCCCCGATTTCCCAGCCGCAAGAAGACTCCTTCACGCCGAGCGCCGGGCTGGATTGCCCCTGCCTTGGCAGGCGTGGTTGCCGTTGCGGTGACGTGGGGAATTGGCAGCATCGTTTTTCATGGCGCGCTGGTGGATCATGGCCTGCCGGAACAAGTCAAGGACGCATCAGACGACGAACGCACCCTGTGGGTCCATGGAGCTGAACTTGCCGACTTGGCGGCGCGAGCCAACAAATTAGCCGAACTGGCTGACGGCGACGAGTCCGAAGCACTGGCGAACCTGGGGGCATCGCTTTCCCAAGGCGCAGCCTTGCTCGGAGAGCTGCAATTTGAGGAAGACTCCCCACCGCAGGTTCCTTCAAGCTACACCCCTGAACTAGCGGCAACCTTGTTGCAGGACGTCGCGAATTTCTCCGCTTCGATGCCCGCTTTGGAGGAACCGACTCTGGAACGCAACCAGCTGCTCTCCGAAATAGCGTTCCAAGTGAATCTTGATGCTCTTGATGCTTCGGAATCTTTGGATGAGAAAAACGTCCCGGAACTTGCCCAGCCACTGAGCGCCACAACCCAGGATGAAAATTCCCAGCCAGTCAGTTGCCTGCCTTCTGACGATCTTCTCAATCCCTCCACCAAGGTAGGCGAAGCCAAGGACCTTGAATCGGTAACTGTGGCACGCGCCTTGGACCGCGGATACGCCTTGGATTTTGCCCTTCAATTGCAGGCGGCTCGCGGTTCGTCAGCTCAGGTGGACGGGATTGAAGACCAGCGCACCGCGTTGGGGAAGCAGCTTCAGACATTGCGTTCGGTGACCGATACCCAATGCGCCGATCTGCGCCAGCCAGCCTACGCCCTGCCGGACAAGGGGTTGGATAACCTCGACAAGGTTGCGGCTGATGCGCGCACTGACTTCGATGAAGCCCTCGTTCTTGCAGCCGGAAACTCAGATGGCAACGCCAGAACCACCATCGCCAATGTGGCGTTTAACGCTCTGCGCGATGAATCGACTGGAAGTCCGGACCACCGCATCCTGGAAACAGGTACAGGCGTGAACTGATCCTGCGTTTGAACAGGATTTCATGCCGGCTTACCCGTGGCGACTGTATTACAAAATAATCACAACGGTATTTTTTGCTTCAATGATCAATGATTGCTTCAGATGAATTCCAATGCTGATCACAACTGGATTCACGGCCTGATATCAGGTCGCCACTCACCCTCCATTTGACCCGTTTTCATCCCATAACAGCAAGTCAATTATTGTTTTATTCGCATACATCGAACCTTATTGCATATCAAATATTCTCGGGCAATACAGATTCATACTGAATGTCGGAATAATAGGAATTTGCTCCTGACAATCCCGCTCTCGCAATTCATCGAATTAACGGCTATGGTGAAAAGAAGAGCCGAAGGTTCGCGATTTGACCCCCGCATTAACCGGGGAGAAATAGTCCGCATCTGGGGCGCTTACATGGGGATCCAGACACTCGTTACAACTGCGTACACAGGAGAATGGATAATGCCAGGTCGATTTGTACGATCCAAAATAGCGGAATTAGTCAGCGAAATCATCAGCTCAAGGCAGGGCCGCGCGCAGCTCAGCTCCCACGGATGGGTGCAGGGCATGCCTATTGTCGTCGCGCAACCAGACGAACAGCTCAGTGACGTGATGTCTCTGGTCGCCGCGCATCAGCCACCTGTCCTGGTAGCCACCACCGACCCAGCCAACGGCGATCTGTGGTTCATGTACGTATCCATCGGGTGCACTGCTCTTCAGGTTGTTGAACCGCTGCCACGGGACACCAGCATCGGCGAGCTGTACCGCACGGCATCTCGTGGAAGTTTCTTGACCTTCCGCATTGATCAGATGCCTGCCAGCTCGGTAGTGCACGCTATCGCACCTCAGCAGGTCAAGCATCACACTGGCTACACCACGGTGAAAGCTTCCAGCGCACGTACCGTCTAGCTGCACATCCTGCCGGGCTACTCGCCGGCAAAAATCATGTCTGAGCCAAGCTTGATGATCAGCGCGCTGACAACAACGACGAAGACGATGCGGATAAAAGCGCTGCCCTTGGAGATCGCCATGCGCGCTCCGAGATAGCCGCCGATCATGTTCATCACGCCCATGGCCAGGCCCAAGCCGACCAATACATGGCCGGTCGGGACGAACAGCAGCAAGGCACCGAGATTCGTGCAGAGATTGACGATCTTGGCTTTCGCCGAGGACTGCAAGAAGTTGTACCCGAGTACCGTCACCATGGCGATGATCAGGAACGATCCAGTGCCGGGACCGACCATGCCGTCATAACCGCCGATAACCAGGCCGATCATGATGGCCCGCAAGTAATGCTGGTGGCCGGTGTAGCGCAGACGAGAGAGCTCGCCTGCCTTTGGCTTGAAAATAGTGAAGAGCAGGACCGCGATCAGTGCAGCGATGATGATCGGCTTGATTGCTTCCGAGGGAAGCACCGTCGCCAAAGCGGCTCCGCCGAAGGCGCCAATCAAGGCCGTCAGCGCCATCGGAATCGCGGTTTTCAAATCCGGGCTGGTCCGCCGGTAATACGTGATCGCACTGGTCGTGGTGCCGAAGATCGACCCCAGCTTGTTGGTAGCCAGCGCTTGCACCGGGGTGATTCCCGGGAAAAGAAGCAGCGCGGGCAATTGAATCAGTCCCCCGCCTCCAACAACCGCGTCGATCCATCCTGCACCCAAGGCTGCCAGCAAAAGCAGGGCCAAGGGCCAGAAGGAAACGGGTTCGCCGTTGACGGACAGGAATTCCAGAATCTCTTGCACCGCGCTACTCCCCTATTTAATTATTTTTGAAGTTCTCAGGCGGTCAGCTCGGCAACCACATCGTCGACCTTCACGTCGCGACGTTCACCGGTAGCACGATCCTTCACTTCAACAACTCCATCAGCCAGGCCACGGCCCACGACAACGATCGTTGGAATGCCGATCAATTCAGCGTCGGAGAACTTCACGCCAGCCGAAAGCTTCGGACGGTCGTCGAGGATGACTTCCTGCCCGGCAGCTTCGAGCTCGGCAGCCAGCTTCTCAGCGGCTTCAAGCATCTCGGCGCCCTTACCGGTGACGACAATGTGGACGTCGGCTGGGGCAATCTGCTTTGGCCAAGCAAGGCCATTTTCATCGTGGTAGGCCTCAGCCAGGGCAGCGACAGCTCGGGTGACTCCGATGCCGTAGGAGCCCATGGTGACAACCTGCAGCTTGCCATTCTGGTCAAGCACCCGCAGATCCAGGGCTTCCGCGTACTTGCGGCCGAGCTGGAAGATGTGTCCCATTTCGATGCCGCGTTCGGTACGCAGGGGGCCCGAACCGTCCGGAGCTGGATCGCCTTCAAGGACGTTGACGGCTTCGATGGTGCCATCGAACGCGAAGTCGCGACCGGCCACCAGGCCGAAAACGTGCTTGCCGTGCTCGTTGGCGCCGGTGATCCAGGTGCTGCCGGAAACGACGCGAGGATCTACCAAGTAAGTGATGGCATCTTCGGTGTCCTTGCCCAGAAGCTGCTTATCCAGTCCAAGGGCTGGGCCGAGGTAGCCGGTGACGATCTCCGGGTGGCTCTTGAGGTCTTCTGCGTTTGCCTGCTCAACAGCTACTTCACCGTTGATGCCCAGCGCAACGCCGATGGTGGCTTCAAGGCGCTTTTCGTCTACCTGACGGTCGCCTGGCACACCGAGGACGACCAGGTGGCGGTTGCCTTCTGGATCGGTGATGGCCAGTACGACATTCTTCAGGGTGTCCTTGGCTTCCCAGGCGCGGTCCTCGCGTGGGCGCAGTTCGTTGGCAGCCGCGACCAAGGTGTCGATGGTCGGGGTGTTAGGAGTCTCGATGACCTCAAATGCTGGAGCATCGGTGTAGTCGATGTCTTCAGGCACCACCGTGGTGACAGCTTCAACGTTGGCTGCGTAGCCGCCTGGCGAGCGGACGAAGGTATCCTCGCCGATAGCGGTCGGGTGCAAGAACTCTTCGGACTTCGAGCCACCCATGGCACCGGCCTGCGCGAAGACCGGAACAACCTCAAGGCCGAGGCGCTCGAAGATCTTCAGGTAGGCGCCGCGGTGAGCCATGTAGGCCTCATCCAGGCCCGCGTCATCGATATTGAAGGAATAGGAATCCTTCATGATGAATTCGCGGCCGCGCAGCAGACCAGCGCGTGGACGGGCTTCGTCACGGTACTTGTTCTGGATCTGGTACAGGTAGACCGGCAGGTCCTTGTAGGAGTTGTACAGATCCTTGACCAGGAGGGTGAACATTTCCTCGTGGGTTGGCGCTAGCAGGTAGTCGGCGTCCTTGCGATCCTTCAGACGGAACAGGCCCTCGCCGTACTCGGTCCAACGACCGGTCTGCTCGTAAGGCTCGCGTGGCAGCAATGCAGGGAAATGCACTTCTTGGCCGCCGATTGCGTTCATTTCTTCGCGCACAATAGCTTCAACGCGCGCAAGGACCTTCAAACCCAGCGGCAACCAGGTGTAGATGCCCGGGGCCGCACGGCGGATATAACCGGCGCGTACCAACAGCTTGTGGCTGGCGACTTCGGCGTCAACCGGATCTTCGCGCAAGGTGCGCAAGAAGGTAGTGGAAAGCTTCAAAACCACTCGGGGGCGTCCTATTCCGTCCGTCGATATCCGAAAGGGATTTTCGGTGTCGACTAGCTATGCAAAATCAAAAGGGTTTTTGGCCGTAAAGTCGACCGATTCCAATGCTACCGCTTCGGGCCACTTCCCAATAAATTCAAGGGCTATGAGCTATCCCGTGTTGCGAGAAGGGCCGCCGAAAAACAGGGCCGGGAAGATCCATGAAACAGATCTTCCCGGCCCATTACGGATTGAACGCCACACTACCGCCTTTTCAGGACTGATGGTAGGTCTGTGCGAGAGCGTAGACCGGCGTCGGCAATCCTTCGTAGCGCGCTTTCAATTGCAGCCCCAGATACTTCGAATAGTGCCGTGACTGGTGCAGGTTTCCACCATGGAACCACAAATTCTTGACCTTCGTCGGCTTCCACATATTGCGCAACTCGCCCTGCCACGGCCCAGGATCCTTGGCAGTTTCAGAACCCAGTCCCCAGCATTTGCCCACAGCGTCGGCGACTTCCTGCGAGATGAGCTTGGCGGCCCAGCCGTTCATCGAACCGTAGCCAGTTGCGTAGACGACTGCGTCGGCAGGCAGTTCGGTGCCATCCGCCAAGACCACCGAGGATTCAGTCAGATGCGAGACCTCGCCCTTCGCCAGGGCGATGGATCCGTCAGCAACCAACTCACTGGCGCCAATATTGATGTAGTAGCCGGATCCACGGCGCAGGTACTTGAGGAACAACCCGGAGTCGTCGTCACCGAAGTCCAGGTCAAATCCGGCATCTTCCAACGACTTGTAGAACTCTGCATCCAGTTCCCGGATCTTGGCAAAGGCCGGTTTATGGAATTCAGGCAGGACCTTGTATGGGATAGAAGCAAAGATCAGATCAGCTTTATTGTGATCGATCCCAGCCGCCAGGGCTTCCTCGGAGTACAGGCCTCCAAGTACATGCTTCATCAACGATTCGGACCGCACAATATGCGTGCTCGAGCGCTGGACCATCGTGGGATGGGCCCCGTTCTGCACCAGGTCCGCACAGATATCATGGGCAGAATTGTTGGCCCCGATCACCACAACATTCTTCCCCGCGTAGTGTTCTCCTCCCGGATGTGTCGAGGAGTGGTTTTGTTCGCCCTCGAAAACATCCGTGCCAGGATACTTTGGAATATTCGGGATTCCGGACATGCCCGTTGCCAGCACCAATTGAGTTGGCCGCAAGGTCAACGGCACGCCATCGCGGAGGACCTCGACAACCCACCCCTCGCCTTCGGGATCCTGGCGCGCGCTGGTTGCTTCAGTCAGGGACCAGTAGTCCAGCTCCATGAGTTTGGTGTAGCTTTCAAGCCAGTCCCCCATCTTGTCCTTCGGCGTAAAGACCGGCCAGTGGTCGGGGAAGTCGATATAAGGCATATGGTCGTACCAAACCGGATCGTGCAGCGCAAGGGAATGATAACGTGAACGCCATTGATCTCCGGGGCGAGGGTGCTTGTCGATAACCAGAGCTGGGACACCCATGCGCTTAAGACGCGCAGCTAGCCCAATTCCGCCTTGGCCGCCGCCAATGATCAACGTGTAGGGCTGCTCCGTAATGCCCAAGGACTGCTGCTGGGCGAGGCGGCGATCCAGCCAGTTTTCCTTGCTCATGGATGATCCGTGTTCTGCTCCCATTTCACGGAGCTTCCCGGCTGGTTCAGGGAACTGTCGCAGCGACTGCGCCGTGCTGAGCAACGTCCAGCACAGACCTTCACGCAAGCGGAAAAGCCCCAAGCCTTGGATCGCATCATTCTCGAAGTTGTACCAGGCCTCAATGACCCCGTCGACTTCGCTGGCGCTGGTGACCTTGATGCTGCGGGGCCATGCTCCGCGGTCTACACCGAGAAGCATCTTGCCGATGTCTTCACGTCCCTCACTGGTGTGTATATTCCAAGTCAAGGCCGTCAGATCGCGCCAGTAGGAATCTTCGCCGAACAGTTGCGTGGCCTTCTGAATATCTCCTTTTTGCAGGGCTTGCTCCAGAGCATCGCCCCACTCCTGGGCTTGGGTCAGTGCATCGTTGCTTGACATACTCATCACTCCATTTCATCGGAAGACCGGGGAATTCTGCGGTCGTGTTGCCGCCTTGAAGTAAGAATATGACGTGGGTCACAAAAGAAAACCGTTGCAAAAGGTTGCAGTGAAAAGGCCAGTTGTTCAGAGCCCCGAGTTGCGGACTATCGGCGCAACGAGCCGGTAGGGTCGCGAAGCGATGACCCCAGGCAATTTTGCGCGCAGACGGGACAGCTCAGCTCGAATTGTCACTTGAGGCGTCGACTCCGGCCACAAGGACTTGAGCTGCTCGGCGCCGAGGCCCAATGGATGCTTGGCGAGCATGTTGACGATTTGCCAGTGTTTTTCGCTGAGGCTGATCTGTGTCGCTCCCTCATGAGAGTGCACGATCACCTGGCGCAATGTTTCGGAACTCATTTCGAGCCTAAGTTGGTGTTGGGTTTTCGTGAGGATCCATCCGCCAGCAGCCTGCCGCGCGTCCACAGCACCCAGGCCAGCAATCCAGAAGTGCCCCTCCTCCAGTCCAACAGGCAGATTGATATGGCCGCCGACGCTGTATCCGCGACTTGCCGCCACCAGCCCCTGTGGATCGGTCAAGATGAACTCGCCATCTGGCAGTTCATTAGTAAGCTCCAAGCGTTGCATCTTCAAAGAATGTTGAGCTTGCAACGCCGCTTCAGCTTCGTGCGCCACTGAAGAAACCAAGGCCAGGGAGTGAGGATGTGCGGTGCGAAATGAGCCAGCCAGCGTGATCGTGCCTACCAAAGACGCTGTCGCCCGATTCAGCACAGGGGCTGAGGTGCATACCCATGAGTGTTGTTCCTCGCGCGCGTGCTCCGGACCGAAAATTTGCACCGGTACCTTCTCAGCCATGGCAGCACCGATGCCATTGGTTCCCACGTCGCTTTCGCGCCATCGTGCCCCTGAGACAAACCCGATCCCGTCACTGCGCCTTCGGACGGTCGAAGGTCCTAGGACCCACAGTACGTAGCCTTGGCCATCAGAAATCACGAGTTGGTTGCCGGCTTGGGTCGCCAGCGACAGCAGCCGTTCCTTGAACAGGCCTACTAGGCTCGTGAGCTCTTCATTGGACTCGCGCAAGTCGCGTATCGCCATCGCATCAAGCGGGACGATGTCTTTTTCTAGCGCTCCAGCACGAGACCACGAGCGCGCAACTACGGGCCGGACGATCTCCGGAATACGTGTGCCTTCAGCCCAGCTCTGATGCAGTGCCTTGAGGCTTCGCGCTTTGGCCGCTGGATCTTCTCCAGCAGCCAATGCCGCCTGGATCAGCGTCTGGGGGCCACGATACTCCACAGTCATTTATCGAGAATGCCACGAGGAGACCGTAGTTGGGAAGCATTCGACGGGCATTAATGAACGAACGGCTCCCGCCAGTTCACCAATGGAACCAACGAGAGCCCTCCGAATCAGAAAATAAACTACTTGGCAGCCGATTTTACTTCAGCGACGGCCTTATTGAGCTCAGTAGTGAGCTTGTCCAGCACCTCTGCGTCTTTTTCCTTGCCAGTGCCACCAGAGTAAACGATAAAAACTGCATTAGGGCCGACAAGACCCTGCAGCTGATACGAGCCGCCCGGAACCTCGGTGCCATTCAAAGTCATGCTGGTCTTGGTAGCGATCGCGGAATCTGCGTCAGAGCTGACATCCAAGATCTTGGCAGCAGCAGTGAATTCCTGGCCCGACATGGACATCGAGAACTTATCGCAGCCCTGCAAGTCCTTCTTTTCAATCCTTGACTTCTCCGTCTCAGCCTTTGCCGAATCCTCGAAGCCGACAACGGAGTAAGTTGTCATTGCCGTGCCTTCACCCGGGACAACGGCTACCGCCATGTTGGTTTCCGAGGTATCCAGCGCTCCCTCTTGGGTAAGGAGTTCTGCGCACTTTTCAGGCTTGATGTTCATGCTCTTGACTAGCTTCTCAGCATCAGATGTTGAACCCTTGAGCGATTCAGAGTCCATGACTTCGGCCTTCTCAGAGTCGCCAACCAGCGACTTCACGACAGCGGTGGCCTGCTCACCGGTCAGGGCCGGCGTTTCGTTTGACTGCTCCTGCGCGGCACCTGAGCTATCAGAGCTACCCGATGATTCGTTGCCCGAGCTACCGCAGCCGCTCAGAGCGAGTGCTGCCGCCATCGGCAGAACCCAGAAAGCTTGCTTCTTCATGGTGTAATCCTCACGTTGATGGTGAAAAGCCACCTCTAGTATTACACAACACGTTCGAAATAAAAGTTCTTACCCGAACTATTGCACCGCTTTGATTTCATCAAACGCTTGATCTGTCAGTTCTACCGCTTGAGTCGCCAATTCCGCAGGTTGCATCGATCCCGTTTGCAAGGTAACCAAAACAAAATTGTTTCCATCCAGGGCTTGAACAGCAACTGAACTCAGCTTCTGCCCACCCCCTGCATCCATGATGGTCGACATCGTCAAAGACCTGTCGGCATTAACGTCCAATGGCAAAATCTGCCGTTGCGCATTGATCTCTTTTCCGCCTTGCTCAATGGTGACCGTTTCGCATCCTGCAAGGTCATCCAATGCCAGGGCCTCATGCACGTTTTTTCGAGTCGTTTCGTCAGTCAACGAAAAAATCTGCACTACTTTGCCCATTTGCTCAGAGCTGCTGGTGGACGTGGCCGCTACCGAACCAGTCAAGTCCGTAACCGTATATTTTGCGTTGAGTTCAGCGCATTTCTCAGGCTTGATTCCATCAGGCAGTTTCGCATCCTTGGCAGCCGAAAGCTGCGGTTGCATCTGCTTGTTGCCGATGACCTGCACAGCGGGGTCCCCTTCAAGTAGTTTTGAAGCGACATCTTCTACTTGCTGCGCGCTGAGATTTTTCCCAGCCGTTTGCCCATCGGTGCCCTCTTGGCTTTTCTCGGCGCTCGGTGATCCCGAGGTATCTGGCGTCTGGTCGGATGGTCCGGCAGAGCAACCTGCCAATGCCAGAGATGCCGCAATCGGCAAAGCCAAAAACAGTAACCGCTTTGTCATGAAATTTTCCTTGCGTTGTCCCTGCGATGTTCCCGGAGAATAGGCCGTTGAATCCGCTAGTTCAGTTCCTTCAGCAATTCATTGATCTTTGCCGAAGCATCTTTGAGTTGTTGCTGCGTTTGGCCTTTGGCGGTGGTTTGCTGAATTCCAATCAGAACATTTGCCGTTGCCGATCGGACGATGAGCTGCTGCTGGGTAGTTTTCCCGTCACTGCTGGTGACGACATAGCTCTCGTCCTGCTCTGCTTGCGAGTCAATCGGCTGTTTAGCCAGATGGAAAGCGCGAGATTCGCTGCCAGAAGTAACCGAGTAGCGAGAGCACTGCTCATTGGCGGAAGCCTTGGCTTCCCACTGCTTCTTCAGAAGCTGAGGATCCTTGTAAACGGCGACGGTCAAATAGCTGTCGTCGAACTCGATAGCGCCCATGGTCGAGTTCTGAAGCTGGTCGGCAACGGGTTCAGCAAAGGTGACACCGCATTTGCTCGGGTCGACCTTCACACTTTCAAGCCATTCTTGCGCTTGCGGGATACTGGAGCGCAGTTTTTTGTCATTGATGACCGTAGCGTTTGCATCGTCTTTGGAATAGTCTTCAAGTGTTTTTTGCAACTGATCCGCGTCGATGTCCACTACCGTTTGAGCGGTTGGCTCTGGCGCGGGCTGAGCAGTGCTGCAGCTTGCCAATGTCGCCGTACCGAGGCAAATGGCAGCGGCCATATACAAATTGAAACCACTGGCTTGAGCCACAAAATTTCCTATCCCGTTTAGCTTTACTCTCTAGAGTCTAGAAGATCTTCGAGAGCTTCAACGAGATTGCGACACTGGTGCGCTCGATCGCGTCAAAGGTTGGTCAGAGATCGATCAGAACAAGATAGTTGCAAAAGTGCCTATTTGCTCAAAGCCAATGTGCTGATAGGTCTTCAGGGCAGGAACATTAAAATCATTGACGTACAAGCTCACTACGGGCGCGAACTGCATAGCGTAGTCAACGGTGCTGCTCATATATCCGGCGGCTAAGCCAAGACCCCTGTATTTGGGATTGATCCACACACCTTGGATCTGGACTACTTCATCGGTAACGGTACCTAGATCCGCCTTGAAAATGACTTCACCGTCATCGTCACGGTCGATGACCGTGTACGCATCCCGGATGAGTTGCCGGACGCGGCTTCGATAAAAACTGCCACCATTTTCCAGCGGCGAATAGCCCAGTTCTTCCTCGAACATGGCAGCGCTGGCTGGGAGTACAAGATCAAATTCGTGAATGCGCGCAGGACGAATACGGTTGCGCCGCATTCCAACAGGCGGCTGGGAAATCGTCAGCAGGGGTTGGTTTTCCCTGACATCAAAGATGGCTTGCGGACCCTCGCGCAGCACCTCGTGCATGGCCAGCACAGACTGGGCTGGGCCGAAAACCGAGGCGAATCGTTGGCGGGAGTCCAGGGCATGCTGTGCATACTTCTTGGCCTCGTGCTCGGACATGAGGGTAGGCGCCACGTTGGCACCCACCCAGCATGCCGATTCGAGCCCGTCTTCACCGTCGAGCCCCACAATATGGGCAAAGCCATCTGGTGCGGCCGAACGGTGCAGGTTCACCTGGGAACGGGTGAAAATATTGGCGACGGGGTCGCGGTCGAGCAACTCGATCAGAGCCGTCGTGTCACGACGGCTCAAAGTCCGCGGCACCCCTTTGTCGCTTCGCCGGCTGTCTTTAGCTGACGGAGACCACGGGAGAACCCGAGGCAGGATTCTCGTCATCGTTCAGTCCCATTTCGTCAGCCAAACGGTTGGCTTCTTCAATCAGCGTCTCAACAATCTGGTCTTCAGGCACGGTCTTGATAACTTCGCCCTTGACGAAGATCTGGCCCTTGCCGTTACCCGAAGCCACGCCGAGATCAGCGTCACGAGCTTCACCAGGACCGTTGACAACGCAACCCATGACAGCGACACGCAGTGGTGCCTTCATGCCTTCAAGGCCCTCGGTTACCTGTTCTGCCAAGGTGTAGACGTCCACTTGGGCACGACCGCATGAAGGGCAGGAAACAATGTCCAGCTTGCGAGGTCGCAAGTTCAGCGATTCAAGAATCTGGTTGCCTACCTTGACCTCTTCAACAGGAGGTGCGGACAGCGAAACGCGAATGGTGTCGCCGATGCCCTGGGACAGCAGCGCGCCGAATGCGGTAGCGGACTTGATGGTGCCTTGGAAGGCCGGGCCGGCTTCGGTCACGCCCAGGTGCAGTGGCCAGTCGCCGCGTTCTGCCAGCAGTTCGTATGCGCGAACCATGATGACGGGGTCATTGTGCTTGACCGAGATCTTGAAGTCGTGGAAACCGTGTTCTTCGAACAGCGAAGCTTCCCACACTGCGGATTCAACCAGTGCCTCCGGAGTGGCTTTCCCGTACTTCTGCAACAGGCGACGATCCAGCGAGCCGGCATTAACACCGATACGGATCGAGGTGCCGTGGTCCTTGGCGGCCTGTGCGATTTCCTTGACCTGGTCATCGAATTGGCGGATGTTGCCTGGGTTCACGCGAACGGCACCGCAACCGGCTTCAATGGCCGCAAAGACGTACTTTGGCTGGAAGTGGATGTCAGCGATCACCGGGATCTGCGACTTCATCGCAATGATCTTCAGTGCTTCCGCGTCCTTGTCCGTAGGGCAGGCGACACGCACGATGTCACAACCAGCAGCGGTCAACTCAGCGATCTGCTGCAGCGTCGCGTTGATGTCGTGAGTTTTGGTGGTGGTCATCGACTGGACCGAAATCGGCGATTCAGAGCCGACCCCGACAGACCCGACCTGGAATTGGCGAGTCTTGCGACGTGGTGCGAGTACCGGCGGTGGGCCTGCCGGCATGCCTAGGCTGACCGAAGTCAATGGACGCCTCCGAGTAAATTGTGGGTAAATCTCTTAGTCCAAGTATGTCACCGTATCGAGGTGAGCGGGTACTCATGCGAGAAAGGCCACGGGGTCACCGCGGCCTTTCTCGCAATTTCAAAGCAATTCAGTCAATAAGGACTTAGTTGGCTTCAGCAATTTCCTTGATGCTGTTGAGCACCGAAGTTACCTGCTCGACAACCTCAGCGTCATCCTTTGGGTGAAGTTCAGCGAAGCGAACAACCGAGTTAGGGATGGCCAGCTTGACATCTTCCAGAACCTTGGCGCCTGCGATGCCCAGTGCCTTGCGAGCTTCATCCTGAGCCCACACGCCACCGTACTGGCCGAATGCGGTTCCAACGACAACGGTTGGCTTGCCGGAGACTGGGCTTGCACCGAATGGGCGGGACAGCCAGTCAATGGCATTCTTCAGGACTGCTGGCATGGTGCCGTTGTACTCAGGGGTGACCAACATCAGGGCGTCAGAGCCGGAAGCCGCATCGCGAAGTGCCTGAGCCACAGCTGGAACGCTGCCCTCAACGTCGTTGTCTTCGTTGTAGAAAGGAATGTTCTCCAGGCCGCTGAATACGGAAACTTCCATACCTTCCGGGGCGTTGTGGGAGGTAGCTTCTGCCAGCTGCTGGTTGGTCGAACCGTTGCGCAGGGAACCAACGAGGGTGAGGACCTTAGTGGCCATGGGGTGTACTCCTAGATCAGAAAATAGAAACAAGCTGACGCTTCATCTACTTTCAACTATCGGCGATTCCCGTCAATTCCGCGAATCAAAGTGATCTATCCCATAGTTTCGGCGGCTAGTTATTCTTGCCCAGGCTTTCGTCGCAACTGCTTCGTGGTGGATCTGTTGGATTTCGCGTTCAGCCTTCTGCGTTGGGATCCCCGCGTCGGTTTTGTCGGCTTTCGCTTAGGGGCGTCGGGGGCCAAGCCTTGGGCAATAAGCCGAGCCAGCTTCTCCATGGCGATCTGGCGATTCCTCCACTGCGACCGCTCTTCGGAAGCCCGTACAACCAGCGCTCCGGACACCAGCCTGGCCGCGAATTTGTCGAGCAAGCGCTGACGTTGCCAAGCCGATAATGCGCGCGAGGAACTCACGGACCATGACAGCTCGACCCGGGAATCCGACGTATTCACATGCTGGCCGCCCGGCCCGGTGGACCTCGTAAAATTCCACGCAAGTTCGTTCGAAGGGATCACTAGGTTTTCATCGACGTGTAAGTCCATCTCTCCCCCACCCTCCGGTCGAATCTTGCTGCTTGAAGATCATGGCAACTTAAATTGATAAGCTCCCGCCTTCCTCGAAAGAAGTACAGGAGCCTACCGGGCCGTCGGACTAGGCCGAGAATTCCTTCAAGAGCCCGATGACCGGGTTCCACTCGGAAATGTTGGCCTCAGCGATTGCGCCGACCTTACTGAACGGGTCGTTGGCCAATACCTCGTTCAATGCGGCTTCCGATTCAGCAGCAAAGATCAACAGGGCGCCGTCGGTAGCGGGAGTCGGGCCCGAGGCCAGAACCCGCACAGGTCCCTCGTTCACGAAGCTGACAAGGTACTCGCGGTGTGCCGGGCGGTGTTCATTACGCAACTCAACGGAGTCATCGGCGTAAACATATTCAACAGCAAAAACAGTCATGGCTACAGCTTATTTCCCTTGGCTCAGAACAACTGTATTGGCTTAAAGATGTCTGCATATATTAAGAGACCACCCATGACCAGCATGGCAACCACTACCACGTAAGTCAGCGGCAAGAGCTTCACCGTGTCTACCGGCTTAATATTTTTCAGGTTGAAGACTCGGGCAAATAGCCGCTTGATGCCGTCATACAGGGCGCCAACTACGTGCCCGCCATCAAGTGGCAGGAGCGGAATCAGGTTGAAAGCGAATAAAGCAAGGTTCAGCCCGCCAACCAAGGAGAGCAGGGTCGCGAATTTGTCGGCCACCGAAATGGAGTCCTCGGCACTGATCTCGCCAGCGATTCGCCCCACGCCGACAATGGACACCGGACCATTGGGATCGCGCTGGCCATCCCCGAAGGCTGCCTGGGCCACGTCAACCATGCGCTGCGGCAGGTGCAAAATGACATTGCCAATGGTCAGCAGTTGGTCGCCGATAACCCCGGGCACCGCGCTCAGCGGCTGGGTCAGGTCCTGCTGCAATGAGCTCATCCCCACGAAGCCGACCTTGGTCATGATGTAGTTGCCCTGGTCATCTGTTTGCACATACCCGTTGTCATCTGTGGCAGGCCGGTCGGTGAGGTAAGGGGTCAGTTTGGTGGTGTGGCTTTGCCCGTCCCGCTGGTAGTCGAGAGTGATCGACTGTCCAGGATTCACCCGGATCACGTCGGTCAGCTTGTTCCATTCGCCCTGCTCCACCGCATTGCCGTTGACGGCGGTAATGGTATCGCCGGGACGCAGCCCCGCCTCATAGGCAGGTGCCGGAACATCCTTATCCGTGCATTCGGTCTTATTGGCGTTTTCCGCGCTGGCGATGCACTGATACACCTCGGAAACCGTCGTCGTTGGTGTTGCCTGCCCGAAGCTGGTGAGCACGATGGCAATGACAACAAAGCCGATGACCAGGTTCATCAACGGGCCACCGAGCATGATGATCACGCGCTTGTAGACCGGGAGCTGGTAGAACAGGCGCCCCTCATCACTGGGCAACACGTTTTCATTGGCTTGCGAGCGCGCGTCGTCAACCATCTGCCCGAAGACCTTCTGGAAGAGGCTCGGCTTCTTGGCCGCCTGCTCATCATCGGTTTCTGGACGCGGCGGATACATGCCCACCATGGAGATATAGCCGCCCAGCGGAAGGGCCTTGATTCCGTACTGGGTTTCGCCCCGTTTGAAGGAAACGAGCGTTTTGCCAAACCCGATCATGTACTGCGGTACTCGCAGCTTGAACAGCTTGGCCGGGACCAGGTGCCCGATTTCGTGAAGAGCGATGGAAAGCCCCACTGCCAGCACCATGAACAGCACACCGGCGATGAACAAGATGACGCTCATGCTTTTGCCTCCAGAATCTTGGCAGCGTGTGCTCGTGCCCAGCGGTCGGTTTCCAGAACCGTTTCGACGCTGAGTTCCGCGTTCACCGGCGTGTAGTCATCGAGTACGTGTTGGATGGTTTCAACGATGTCAGTGAATCGGATCTTGCCCTCGTGGAATGCATCCACGGCAACTTCATTCGACGCGTTGTATACGGCCATATGGGTCCCAGAGGCCGCCGCGGCCTGCTTCGCCAGCTTCACCGCAAAAAATACTTCTTCGTCCAAGGGTTCAAAAGTCCAGTTCGATGCCTGTGTGAAATCGCAGGCGGCTGCGGCACCGGCGACGCGATGAGGCCAATTGATGCCCAAGGCAATCGGCAGACGCATATCAGGCGGAGAAGCTTGGGCAATCACCGAACCATCGATGAACTCCACCATGGAGTGAATGATCGACTGGCGGTGGACCACCGGCTCGATCCGGTCCACCGGCACGTCGAAGAGCAAGTGGGCCTCGATGACTTCCAGTGCCTTGTTGACCATCGTCGCGGAGTTCGTCGTCACCATGCGGCCCATATCCCAGGTGGGATGCGCCAGCGCCTGGGCAGGAGTCACTTCACGCAGCTGGTCATAGGTGTATCCGAAGAAGGGGCCGCCGGATGCCGTGACCAGAAGCTTTGACACTTCCTCCGGGGAGCCCGAGCGCAGGGCTTGAGCCAGGGCCGAGTGCTCCGAATCGACAGGTGAGATCTGCCCTGGGGCGGCAATCTGCTTGACTACCTGCCCGCCGATAATCAGGGATTCCTTGTTGGCCAGGGCAAGCAGGTGCCCGGCTTCCAAGGCGGCAATGGTTGGCGCCAGGCCAATGGCACCGGTGATTCCGTTAAGAACTACATCGGCCTCGCCAAAAGCCGCGACGGTCGTTGCAGCGTGCTCCCCCGCAACCAGTTCCGGCTCATACCCGCTGACCGAAGATTGGTTCGCCGCGGTCTTGATCGCAGAGGCAAGTTCATCTACGGATTCACTGGCACAGCCCACAAGAGCCGGGCGGAATTCAACTGCTTGCCGCGCGAGCAGTTCCAGGTTGTATCCGCCGGACAGGGCGGCCACCGAGAATTTTCCTGGCGCCTGGGCAATGACATCCAGGCCTTGGGTGCCAATGGATCCGGTAGAACCGATCAGCGAAACCCGGCGAGGGTGACCAGCTGGGGTAAAAGATTTTTGGGAGCTCACCCATCCATTATGGTTCGTCTAACTGTGAGCACCCAAAGTGCGCCACGCCTTGTGCATGGCATGGCGCACTGCAGGCATGAAACTAGAGCCCCAGGCTGCGGGCGATGAGCATCTGCTGGACCTGGGTGGTTCCTTCGCCGATTTCCAGGATCTTCGAGTCACGGTAATGGCGGGCCACCAATGACTCGTTCATGAATCCGTACCCGCCAAAGATCTGTGTTGCATCCCGGGCGTTATCCATGGCTGCTTCGCTGGCGATGAGTTTGGCGTGGGCCGCTTCGATCTTGAAGTCCTTCCCGGCCAGCATTTTTGCGGCTGCCGCATAGTATGCGAGGCGGGCAGTGTGCACCCGGGAGGCCATACGCGCGATCATGAATGAAACACCTTGGTTTTTGCCGATGGCGGTGCCAAAGGTTGTGCGCGTCTGGGCATATTTGACTGCTTCGTCAAGGCATCCTTGTGCCGCGCCGGTGGCCAATGCCGCGATGGCGATACGGCCTTCGTCGAGGATTTCAAGGAAATAGGCGTATCCGCGGCCGCGCTCCCCTAGGAGGTTTTCTTCGGGCACCCGTGCACCGTTGAAGCTGAGCGGGTGGGTATCGCTGGCTCTCCAGCCGACCTTGTCGTAGGCCTTCTCGGCGGTGAATCCGGGCGTTCCCGTCGGCACGATGATGGCCGAGATTTCCTTCTTCCCGGTCGCTTCATCCACGCCGGTAACGGCGGTGGCCGTGACGTGTGAAGTGATGTTGGTTCCGGAATTGGTAATGAATTCCTTGGCCCCGTCGATGACCCAGTGGCCGTCTTCGAGTTTCGCCTTGGTCAGGGCGGCCGAGGCATCCGATCCTGCTCCTGGCTCGGTCAATCCGAAACCTGCAATGCGCTCACCGGTGGCCAAAGGTGTGAGCCACTGCTGCTTTTGGGCTTCATTGCCAAAGCGGAAGATCGGCATTGCTCCCAGCGATACGCCTGCTTCCAAGGTGATGGCCACGGATTGATCGACCTTGCCCAGTTCTTCCAGGGCGAGAGCCAGATGGAAGTAGTCCCCGCCGGAGCCGCCGTATTCCTCGGAAATCGGCAGGCCGAAAAGTCCCATCTGCCCCATTTGCTTGACGATGTCGTAGGGGAAGGAATGGTTGGCATCGTTAGCCGCGCTCTGTGGCGCAACCACTTCTTGGGCGAATTCTCGGACCATGTCGACCAGGTCTTGGTACTGTTCGTCGAGTTCGAGGTTGATCATCAGGTTCTCTCTTCGTTGAGGGATAGGCCAACATCGGATTATTGGATCTCAATATGTCGCTGTTGGTCTTTTTCTGCGTCTGCCGTGTGAGTGCCTTGGTAGCAAGGGGCACGACGCGTATGGTTAATTATTATTAACTGATTGCCGCCTACTGGTGGGTAAACAGCTTTATTTTTGACAGTAGTGGCACCGGTCACACTTGTCCAGAGTTCAACGTGGCAGTCGTAAGGAGAAGATGGTGATGGCGAGCAGGTATCAAGCCCTCAACGAACCAACTGACCGCGAACGCGCCAAGGCAGAACGGCGCGAGGCGTTGCTGCGAGAAGCAACCCGGCTCTTTGCCCAGCATGGTTATGCAGGAGTGTCCCTGGAGGATCTTGGCGCGGCCTGTGGCATTTCAGGGCCGGCGGTGTACCGACACTTTGCAGGCAAGCAAGCGGTGCTCATCGCATTGCTGGTCGACATGTCCAAGGACATCTACGCCGGCGGGCAGAAAGCCTGCGAGCAAGGCGGCTCGCCACTCGAAGTGCTTTCCCGCCTGGTTGATTTCCACACTGATTTTTCGCTCTCGCGGCCAGATATCCTGCAGGTCCAGGACCGCGATCTGAAGTCCTTGCCCAAAACAGAATTGGCCTTGGTCCGCAAACTCCAGAACTCGTATATCGGGTTGTGGACCAGCGAATTGGCGAAGCTGCACCCCACGGGCACCAAGCAGTCACATCGCTTCCGCGCCCACGCAGTCTTCGGGTTGCTCAACTCAACAGCCCACTCAGCGCACTCCCCGAGAACAAAAAAGTCGGGCTTGAAGCCACTATTGTCCAATATGGCTCTCGCAGCGCTGACATCCCCGGTAGTGTAGATTCCAAGCCATTGTTCCGCAGCGTTCCGAAACCGGCATGCTGACCCACCCGATTGAAAGGCCTTTATCGTGCAGCTACGTGAAGTCCGCCCTTCCGACTTGGACGCATTCTTCGCTCACCAGCAAGAACCCGAGGCGAACCTCATGGCCGCTTATCAGGCGCGTAACCCAGCCGACCGCGCGGTATTCGACCACCACTGGAACTCGATCCTCAATGACCCCAATGTCCTGGTTCGCACCATCGAACACGAAGGTGACGTGGCTGGTTCCATCCTGGTATTCGACGGTGAAACCCCTGAAATCAATTTCTGGACCTCCACCAAGTACTGGGGCAAGGGAATCACCACCAGTGCGGTGGATGCCTTCCTGGCCGAGTACACCAAGCGCCCGCTGACCGCGCATGTCGTCCAGGACAACCTTGGTTCCATCAAGGTCCTGGAACGTCGCGGTTTCAAGACCGTTGGCACCGAACAGATCTTCTCGAACGCCCGTGCCGAAGTAGTGACCGAAAACGTAATGCAGCTGGACTAGAACTTACGCTCTATTCAGCATGAGACCGCAGGAGCCGGCCCATGAGGGCCGGCTCCTGCGGTCGTTTACCCGTGGTTATTGCCGAGGTCCGTAATACCCCTTGCCGCGGTCAATATCTTCACGTGCTTTGCGCAATGCTTTCGACGTTTCCGGGTCACGGCTTTCCAACTCGTCGGCCTTCCGATCCAGTCCCCTGAACGCGCCGATAATGAATGGAAACGCGCACAGCACAATCAACGCTGCGACGATGAAAATGGAAGCTAAATCCATAAGATCTCCCGGAGAGTGAGTGCGGTCCAAGGCAAAACTACTCAAGAAACAGGCAAGGAGCCAGAAATAATCCCGGCTCCTTGCTTGTATGCACGTAGTTACTTGCTGTTATTCAGCAAGCGCCATGCCTCGCGTCGGATAGCCTGCTCATGGGGATCAGGCACCGGCGCTGCGGCCAGCAAGCGTTTGGTGTAGTCGTGGGTTGGCGAGTGCAGCACGGTCTCAACCATGCCCTGCTCCACGGCCTTGCCTGAGCGCATCACGACCACCGCGTCTGCCAGCATATCCACCACGGCCAAATCATGGCTGACGAACAAGCAGGCGAAGTTGAAGTCGCGCTGCAGGTCCTGGAGCATTTCCAGCACGACGGCCTGCACCGAAACGTCCAACGCGCTGGTCGGCTCGTCGGCAATCAGCAGTTCCGGATTCAAAGTCAGCGCACGCGCGATGCAGATGCGCTGGCGCTGGCCGCCCGAGAGCTCGTGCGGGTACCGGTTGATCACGTTGCGTGGGAGCTTGACCGCATCCAGAAGTTCCTCGGCACGCTTGATGCGAGAAGCCTTGGTGCCCACCTTGTGCACCACCATCGGCTCGGTGATGCATTCGCCAATCGGGAAACGCGGATTCAGCGAAGCCGCCGGGTCCTGGAAGATGACGCCGATCTGCTTGCGCACCGCGCGGGCTTCCTTGGGAGAGAGCTTTGGCAGGTTGTGCCCCTTGACCGAGAGCGTGCCTTCGGCCACGGGAAGAAGGCCGATCACCGCCTTGGCGATGGTGGACTTGCCCGAACCGGACTCGCCCACGATGCCGAGCACTTCACCCTTGGCAATATCGAAGCTCACGCCCTCCACTGCGCGGAAGATCTTGCCGCGCATGTTGTATTCCAGAGTCAGGTCCTTGGCTTCAAGCACCAGCTCGCGGCCCTCAGGAGCCGTCTTGCTGCTGTGTGGCGCGTTCTCGGTAATGACCGCAGGCGCGGAGAGCCGTGGAACGGCGGCCAGCAGCCGCTGGGTGTAAGCGTGCTGCGGGTTCAGCAGTACCTGATCCACGCTGCCGGTCTCCACCAGGTTGCCCTGGAACATCACCGCGACCTGATCAGCCATATCGGCCACCACACCCATGTTGTGGGTGATCAGCAGGATGCCGGTGTTCAGCCGGTCCTTCAGCTCGCGCAGCAGGTCCAGGATCTCGGCCTGCACGGTCACATCCAGCGCGGTGGTCGGCTCATCGGCGATGATGACCTTCGGGTCGCAGGAAATCGCCATGGCGATCACGATGCGCTGGCGCTGTCCGCCGGAGAACTGGTGCGGGTACTGCTTGATGCGCTTGTCGGGCTCCGGGATTCCGACCATATCCAGCAATTCGATGGCGCGGTCGGTGGCGGCCTTGCCGTAGGCGATGCCGTGCAGTTCCAGGGCCTCGGTCAACTGGCGTTCGATGGTCAGCACCGGGTTCAGCGCGGTCATCGGTTCCTGGAAGACCATGGCGATGTCGGTGGCGCGCATTTTGCGCATCTTGCCCTGTTCCAGGCCCACCACATTCACGTTGCCGATCTTCGCTTCGCCGGTGATGTTCGCGTTCTCCGGCAGCAGGCCCATGGCCGCGGTGGATGTCACCGATTTGCCCGAGCCTGATTCGCCCACAAGCGCGACCACTTCGCCCGGACGCACTGCCAGGGACAGTCCCTTGACTGCGTGGACCAGAGGACCCGAGGTTTCGAAGGTGACTTTGAGGTCGTTGAAGCTCAGCGCGTATTCACCGGCGGTATTTTCTGGGGCGACGTGGCTCATGGCTTCTCCTTACGGGTTGGCAGGGCAAAGAGTCCTGCACGACGGCGGCGCTTGCCGGTCTGGCGTGGGTCGAAGGCATCGCGAAGGCCATCGCCGAGGAAGTTGACCGCGAGCGCGATGACCACGATGATCATGCCCGGCCACCAGAACAGCCACGGACGGGTGACAAAAGCATTCTGGTACTGGCTGATCAGCAGGCCTAGGGAAGATTCCGGTGGCTGCACGCCGAAGCCTAGGAAGGACAGCGACGATTCGAGCAGGATCGCGCCGGCGATCGCGAAGGTCGCGTTCACGACGATCACGCCGATGGTGTTGGGGAGCAGGTGCTTGAAGATCACCCGCGAGGTGCGCGATCCCATGGCCTGCGCGGCGGAGACGTATTCACGTTCGCGCAGGGAAAGGATCTCGCCTCGCACCAGGCGGGCCAAGCCGGTCCAGGTGACCAAGCCGAGAACCAACGCCAGAGCGAAAATCGATCCTGAGCTTCGTCCTGCGATCTGTCCGAGCACCGCGGCCAGTACCAGCAGCGGGATCACGATGAACAGGTCGGTGATGCGCATCAGCACTTCATCAACCCAGCCGCGGAAGTAGCCGGCGACCGCGCCGATCACGGCACCGAGGAAGGTGGCCACCAAGCCTACGACCAGGCCAATGATGATGGACTTCTGCGTGCCGTTCATGACCAGGGCGAAGTAGTCCTTGCCTACCGAGTCCTGGCCAAAGGGATGCTCGCCAATGGCGATGCCGGATCCGCCTAGCCATGTTGGCAGCAGCGACAAGGTCGGCTTGCCGCCGTTGACTACGGTGCCGGCATCCAGGTAGCTCTGCTTCCACCAGCCCGGCAGCGGGCCTATTCCAATTGAGGTGAAAGCGACCACCGTGATGACCACCAGCACTACAGCGGAGATCATCGCCGGCTTGTGCTTGATAAATCGCCCGAAGACGATTTGCGACTGGCTCTTGGACTGTTCGGTCGAGGCTGCGAGTTTCGCGTCTTCGACTTCTGCAATAGAGGTCAAGTTTTTCGGAGTCTGTCCGTTTAAGTTACTCATCGATTGTCCTAAATTCCCTAGACCCGGATCCGCGGATCAAGCAGCGCGTAGACGATATCAGCCAGCAGGTTGAACAGGATTGCGGCGCTGCCGGTGACCAGGAAGAATGCCATCACGGGGGCCGGGTCCACGGAATGCAGACCGGTGTTGAACATATCGCCCATGCCCTTCCAGCCGAATACTGTCTCGGTGACGACCGCGCCTCCGATCAGGCCGGCGAAGTCGAAAGCGGCGATGGTGGCGATGGGGATCAGCGCGTTGCGGAATGCATGGCGGAAGATCACCGTGCGTTCGCTCAAGCCCTTGGAACGTGCCGTGCGGATGTAGTCCTGCTGCTGCACTTCCAGCATCGAGGAGCGCGTGTACCGCGAGTAGCTTGCCAGGGAGATGATGGCCAGCACGATCGTTGGAAGAAGCAGCTGCGTTGCGTTATCCAGGAAGGTATCCCAGAAGCCGCCGCCCAGGTTTGCGGTGGAGGAACCAATCGTTCCGATGGGCCTGCCCTTCAGTTCCAGGAATCCAGGCCATGCGCGGAAGATATGATCCAGCACCGTGAGACCGGCGCCAACGACGCCAACGAGGATCGATACACCGGCAGCAATCCGGGATAGACGGCCGCCCATGAATTTGCCGATCACCCCAGGAATGACCACTGCCAAGATGACGCCGAAAAGCAGGATCCAGGAGTTTGCGTCTTTCAACAGCCAGAAGGTTGCGTAGTACATGACCAGCACCAGCACCACGGTGATCAGCGCCGGGTACAGGACCTTCTTCTCCTTGAGGCCAACGCTCATGGCGGTGGCGGAGAGGGCAAGCAGCAAGGTCAGGACGACGATGATTGCCGGGCCCATCTGAGGGTAGCGGTAGAAGTTCAGCCACAGGCTGTACTGCAGCAACAGCGGAACAAAAACTGCCGTGATGATGAACGTGAGTCCACGGCGCTTGAGCGAGCCTGCCAGCAGCATTTGCAGCACAATGCCGGCAACCACACCGATGAGGACGCTCGTGCCGATCGATATCTGCGGATTTTCAAGCCAGTCGTTGTAACCGATGGCCATGTATTCCTTGAGCAGCACGGCAGCCCAGAAAACAGGAAGCGAGAAGAAGAGGAAGGTCAGGAAGGTGACGAGATAGTCAAGTCCGGAATATTGGCGTACCGCGGTCAGCACGCCAATCGCGATACCGAGAATGGCCGCGATAATGGTGGCCAGCAGCACAAGCCGGAGGGTCGAAGAAGCGGCGTTGGCAAGCAAGCCGCTGACCTCGACACCGTTAATATTCCGGCCTAGATCGCAAGAGCCTACGAAGCATTTGCCGACTCCGCCGAGCCAGGTCAGGTACCGCAGGTACCAAGGCTGTTCCAGATTCATGTATTCGATGCGCTGCTGCATCAGATACTCGCGATTCTCAGCGTTGCTTTCGCGTAAATCGCCCAGCGGGTCGCCTGAGTTGATGACCAAGATATAGAGCAGCAGCGAGGCGCCAAACAGCACGCCGACGGCCGATCCTAATCTCTTGAGAATGAACTTCAACACGGTTCTAATGTCCTCTTTCTTCTCACCTAATAGCGCAGGTGTCGCCCGGTGATGGTGGCAGACACACCGCGGGGCCCGATGGTGATCGGGCCCCGCAGGCACTCACAGTTGGTGTTAGCAGCTAGTTTGCCCTCGGGGCTTACTCAGCTCGCTGCCACTGCTCGGCGTTCCACACGATGCCACTCTGGGTAGCGGTGTGGCGAACATTCTGAACATCGGATCCCGAAGCGCTCAAGCCTGGGTGTGCGAAGATCGGAATGCCGAACAGGTCATCCCACAACAGCTTTTCGATGACCTTGGTCTGCTCAGCGTGGACTGCTGGGTCAAGCGAGGTTGCCAGCTTGGTCCATGCTTCGTCGACTGCCTTGTTGGAGTACTTGCCGTAGTTCTGTGGCTTGCCGCTGGCGTAGATGTTCTGGCCCGAAGTGATCTGGCCCGAACCTGCCCAAGCGAACAGTGCCACTTCGTAGTCGCCGCGTTCCTGGGTGCCGCCCGGTGCGAAGAACTTGGCATCGCCAGCGTCTTCAACCTTGAAGCCTGCCTTGTCGCAGGAGGACTTGATGGCAGCAACTTCATTGGTACGACGCTCGTTGGGAGCGGAGTAGCCGATGCGGATCTTGGTGCCTACAGCGTCTTGTTCCTCAAGGATCTTCTTGGCGCCTTCGATGTCTACCTGGTCGTAACGGCCGTCGTAGGATGCGTCAACGACTTCCTGGTAGTTGTCCTGGAACGGGAAGACTTCGCGGGCGTTCATCACGGTGGCTTCTGGGTTCAGAGGCTTGACCAGGTTGTCGACGATTTCCTGACGTGGAACACACATGGCGAATGCCTTGCGCAGCTCCAAGTTGGTCATTTCGTTGCCCTTGGCGAAGTTGAAGTCCAGGTGCTCCCAGGTCAAGGTGTCGCCCTGCTGGATGTTCACCGACTTGCCCAAGCCTTCAAGCTGAGCGAGGGTGTCAACGGTGGGCTGAGGAGCAATGACGTCAACGTCCTTGTTCTGCAATGCCTGGACCATGCCGGTGTCAGCCAAGAAGCGGAAGGTCAGCTTCTTGGTAGCAGCCGGGGTGCCGTAGTACTTGTCGTTTGCGGTCAGGGTGACCGATTCGCCGGCCTTCCACGATTCCAGCTTGTATGGACCGGAAACCGGCATTTCAGCTTCGTCAGGAAGGGTGCCGGGCTTGGTCATCCAGCCTTCGTTCCAGAACTTGGCGGCCTTCTCCAGCTTCTTGGAATCGCCGTCCTGGATAGCCTTGACCAGTTCCTCGGTGCTCAGGCCGCCCTTCTTGGCAACAACGTGTGCTGGGTGCGACATCCAGGTCTGCAACTGCCAGTCTGGATCTGGATCCTTGAAGGTAACGGTGAATTCCTTGCCGTCAACAGCGCCTTCTGGTCCCTTAGGCACGGTATCGCCCAGGTCGGTGGAGACCGAGTTGAACAGCGGCTTGTCCTTGGAACCATTGTTGAGATTCAGGTTCTGCGTGCCCCATGCCAAAACGGCATCTGCCACGGTGATCGGGGTTCCATCGGACCACTGTGCATTCTCGTTAATGGTGTATTTGATGGTCAGAGGATCATCGCTGACCTTCTCGTATGATCCCAGATCTTCGTTCTGGTAGATGGTTCCATCGGTACCCATGTAGTAGAAGCTGGCGAACATGCGATCCACGATGGCCGAGTTGTAGGTCGAGTAGGTTTGTGGAGTCAAGCCGTTGTAGCTGATGAACTCTGGGGCGCCAACGGTGACGTTGAAGGTGTCGTCCTTGGTGGTGACATCGCCCAGATCGGCCAGGCCGGAGTTGGTGACCTCAGCGCCACCATTTGACTCGGCGCTCTTGCTTGCCTCTGGTGCAGCGTCGCCGCCGCCCGGAGCACATGCAGAAAGTGCCAATACCAGGGCAGCGCCTACAGCTACTGCTTTCGAAACGCGCTGAATCCGCATTTCGCCTCCTTGAGATCGTGATGATACGAGTTGTGAATCGGTGAGATTCGTTGTGGATCAAATCACATGACCGATCCATTGAGGAATACACTAACCTGAATTTTCTGGCTTGGATAGAGAAAGATCTGTTTCACATCTCCCCCTTCGAACGGTTGTTGAGAGCGATTTGCAACGAGCTTGTTACCAGCGAGTTCATGCGATCCACGCCACATCCGCGAGATTTCAAGGGTTTCTTTCAGATTGGGAAAATTCAATCAGAACACCCACGTTACGAGTATGTTTCATGGATGGTTTTATAACGGTTTTGCAACGTTTGCTTCAGTTTGAAAAAATCTGAAATATTCGTTGAATATGACGAAACATGAGGCTTTCTTTAACGAACAAGGGGACGTCGAAACCTTTGGTTTCGACGTCCCCTTGAGGCGTTTTCGGCGACCGATTAGATCAGTGACGCACCTGGAATCGCACCCAGCAGGTTGCGGGTGTATTCACTCTTTGGAGCGCTGAAGATCTCGTCAGCAGTCCCCTGCTCAACGATCTTGCCGTGTTCCATCACGCAGACGTTGTCTGCAATCTGGCGCACCACAGCGAGGTCGTGGGTGATGAACAGGTAGGTCAGCCCCATCTCCCGCTGCAGTTCATCGAGCAGTTCCAGCACCTGTGCCTGGACCAGGACGTCCAGAGCAGAGACGGCCTCGTCGCAGACGATCATTTCAGGCTGCAGGGCCAGAGCACGCGCAATGGCGATACGCTGGCGCTGGCCACCCGAGAGCTCGTTCGGGAATCGGTGCATGGTCGATGCCGGCATGGACACCTGTTCCAGCAGTTCCTTGACCTTCTTCTGGCGCGAAGCGGTGTTGCCGATCCCGTGGATGCGCAGAGGTTCCTCGATGGTTCGATAAATCGAATACATCGGGTCCAGGGAGCCGTAAGGATCCTGGAAGATCGGCTGGACGCGGCGGCGGTACTTGAACAGCTTCTTTTCGCTCAAGTTGCCGATCTGCTCGCCATCGAAGACGATCTCGCCTTCGGTCTTGTCCAACAGATTCAGCACCATCTGCGCGATAGTGGACTTTCCGGAACCGGATTCGCCCACCACTGCGGTCGTAGTGCCCTTCGGGATTTCGAAGGATACGTTGTCCACCGCGGTGAACTTCTCCTTCTTGCCGAAGCCCTTGCGGATGTCGTAGACCTTGGTCAGGTTGCTGACCTTCAGCAGCGGCTCCGCCTTGCCCGGAACGATCTCGTCAACGATGGCCTCATGCGTGTCGCCACGCTGTGCCGACAGGGATGGAGCCGAGCTGATCAGCCGCTTGGTGTACGGGTGCTGCGGGTTGCGCAGGATGTCCAAGGCCGGGCCGTATTCAACAACGCGGCCCTTGTACATCACGACAACTTTTTCTGCGCGCTCGGCAGCCAGACCAAGGTCGTGGGTGATCAGCAAGACTGCGGTGCCCAGTTCGCTGGTCATCGTATCCAGGTGATCCAGGATCTGCTGCTGGACAGTCACGTCCAAGGCGCTGGTCGGTTCGTCAGCAATCAGCAGACGCGGGCGGCAAGCCAGGCCGATAGCGATCAAGGCACGCTGGCGCATGCCACCGGAGAACTCGTGCGGGTACTGGCCGGCGCGAACCTCGGGGTTGGGCAAACCGGCATCAGCCAGGATCTGGGCAACGCGCTGCTTGGGGTTATCCCCTGCAAGGCCGTTGGCTTTGAGCGTTTCCTTGACCTGGAAGCCGATCTTCCACACCGGGTTCAAGTTGGACATCGGGTCCTGGGGAACCATGCCGATGTGATTGCCGCGCAGTTCGACGAATCGCTTTTCGCTGGCGTGGGAAATGTCTTCGCCGTCAAAAAGGATCTGGCCCGAAGATACCGAGCCGTTGCCGGCCAGCAGGCCGATGGCCGCCAGCGCCGACGTCGACTTTCCGGAACCGGATTCGCCCACGATCGCCACGGTCTCCCCTGGCATCACGGTGAAGTTTGCATCCCGCACAGCGTGTACTGGTCCATCAGGAGTGGAGAAGGTAATCGCCAAGTCCTTGATTTCCAGCAACGGCTTTGGTGTTGCAGTGTCAGTCATCGTCTAGGCTCCCTTCCGGGCCTTGGGATCCAGCGCGTCACGCACTGCATCGCCGAGCATGATGAAGCTCAAAACCGTTACCGAAAGGAACAGCGCAGGCCACATCAGCATCATCGGGTTGGTGCGCAGCTGTCTCTGTGCCGAGGAAATATCGTTGCCCCAGCTCATGACCTCGCCGGGCAGTCCGACACCCAGGAAGGACAGCGTTGCCTCGGCAACGATGTAAACACCCAGGTTCACGGTGGCCACAACGATGATCGGAGCCAGCGAGTTAGGAATGACGTGCTTGACCAGAGAATTGAACTTGGACAGGCCCAACGCGCGTGAAGCCTTCACGTAGTCGGCGCTGCGAGCTTCGATCACGGCGCCACGGGTAATACGTGCCAGCTGCGGCCAGCCGAAGATGGCCAGCGTGACAATTACCGTCCAGACGCTTCGATGATCTCGGAAAGCAGGCAGCTGCATGACGATGATGGCACCGAGGATCAGTGGCAGAGCGAAGAAGATATCGCCCAGGCGTGCCAGAACGGCATCAAGCCAGCCGCCATAGAAGCCTGCCAGCGCACCCAGTGCGCCGCCGACGATCACGACGATCAAGGTGGTGAAGATACCGACCAAGAGCGATGCTCGCGTGCCGTAAATGACGCGTGAATAGATATCGCAGCCCTGGAGGTTGAAGCCCATGATATGGCCGGCTCGGCCCGGCTCGTTGGAGTTCTCAAGCGCGCAATAAGTTGGATCCTGCGAGCTGAACAGCTGCGGGAATGCCGCAACCACGATGATCGCAAGAATCAGAATGGCCGAGATGATGAACAGCGGCTGCTTGCGCAGGGAGCGCCAAGCCTCAGCCCACATGGACAGCGGCTTGCCGGTTTCCTTGATGGAGTCGACTGCCTGCAGCGGCGTCTCGTCCAAGGGAGCTACATAGTGCTCGATCTTGTACTTGGAGACTTTGCCCGCGCGAACCTTACTGATTGGCAGGCCGTCTTCCGGATTAAAATTCTGGTTCTCAGGCATAACGTATCCTTGGGTCAAGCAGTGCGTACAGCAAATCCACGATCAAGTTTGCGACCACGAAGACGATCACCAAAACACCCACGATGGCGACGACTGTCGGGGTCTCGCCCTTCTGGATAGCCGAGTACAGGAGGTGGCCAACACCGGGAACGTTGAAGATGCCCTCGGTGACAATTGCGCCGCCCATCAAGCCGCCCAGGTCGGCGCCCAGGAAGGTGACTACCGGGATCAGCGAGTTGCGCAGAATGTGCACGGTAATCACGCGCTTGCGGCTCAGGCCCTTAGCGGTAGCGGTACGCACGAAATCGGCGGTCTTGTTCTCAATCACCGAAGTTCGGGTCAATCGCACGACGTAAGCCAGAGAGACCAAGCCAAGGACCAGCGCAGGAAGAATCAGTTCTCCCCAGGTCGCAGAGCCCGAGACCGTGGGCTTAACCCAGTCAAGTTTCACACCCACAACGAACTGCAGCACGAAGCCGAGAACGAAGGTGGGAACAGCGATCACGATCAGCGAAGCTACAAGAATGGTCGAGTCGAACCACTTGCCCTTGCGCATACCAGCGATGACACCGAAGATGATGCCGAAAACGCTTTCAATCAGGAGGGCGAGGATCGCAAGGCGAGCGGTCACTGGGAAGGCACGACCCAGAAGCGCGCTGACTTCCTGTCCGGAGAATGAGGTTCCGAGGTCGAAGGTCACCAGGTTCTTGAGGTACAGACCGTACTGAACCCAGAATGGCTTGTCCAAGTTATATTGGGCTTCGAGAGCGGCACGAGTCGCGTCGGACATTGGCTTGCCACCGGAGAGCGCGGCGATCGGGTCCCCTGGTGTTGCAAAGACCAAGAAGTACACCAGCAGTGTCGCACCGATGAAGACCGGGATCAGCTGGGCAATTCGCTTGAGCATGAAACTTAGCATGCGTGCACCTCACTTCGAGATGCAGGACGGCACTTGGCCATTATTTCCCTCTTTCCGTCGAGAAGTATTTCGACGTGTATTTTTGGGAGGCAGAACAAACATGCCAAAGGGAGACCCTTTATACCTCGGGTCTCCCTTGACATGCTTTTCAGCTAATTCAGGACTTGACCAGCCCGAACGCTGAAATTACTTACTTACCAGTGATTTCGTTGTACATCGGAACACCGTTCCAACCGAACTCAACGTTGGCGACGTTCTCGCTCCAGCCACCCTGGACTGCTTGGTACCACAGTGGGATTGCAGGAAGATCCTTGAACAGGATCTCCTGGGACTCGTTGAAGATCTTTGCGCCTTCAGCTGGGTCGGTTGCAGACAGGCCCTTGGCGAGCGACTCGTCAAATTCCTTGCTCGAGTACTTGCCATCGTTCGAACCTGCACCGGTGCCGAATAGTGGGCCCAGGAAGTTGTACAGCGATGGGTAGTCTGCCTGCCAGCCGGTGCGGAAGCTACCGGTCATGGTGTATGCGGTGACCTTCTCGCGCATTTCCTTGAAGGAAGTGAAGGACTGGGCAGTTGCCTTGATGCCGAGGTTGTTCTTCAGCTGGTTGACAATTGCCTCAACGAATTCCTTGTTGCCGGCGCCATCAACGTTGTAGCCGACGGAGAATTCCTTATCCGCGTCCCACTTGTTGATCTTGTCGGCTTCAGCCCAGAGCTTCTTGGCTTCAGCATCGTCGAAGGTCAGGACTTCGCTGCCAGGCAGCTTGTCGTCGTAGCCTTCGAGCACAGGAGCGGTGAAGTCCTTGGCGATAGCCTTGCCGCCCTGGTACACCTTGTCGATGATCAGCTGACGGTCGATAGCACGCGAGATCGCTGCACGACGGAGGTTGCCCTCTTCGTCCTGCTTGAAGTGATCCAGGTAGCCAGGAATGGTGATGGTCGCGTTGCCAGCGTATGGCGAGTTGACCGAACGGTCGCCCAAGTCAGACTGGTACGAAGCCAGCTGGCTTGGTGGAATCTGGTCCAGCACGTCCAGGTTGCCGGAAACCAGATCCTGGTATGCCGAGTCGGTGGACTGGTAGACCTTGAAGTCGATACCACCGTTGGCAGCCTTGCGCGGACCGTCGTAGTTCTCGTTGACGTCCATCTTCAGGTTGACGTCGTGGTTCCACTCGGCCAGCTTGTATGGGCCGTTGCCGACTGGCTTTTCTCCGAAGGCCTTAGGATCCTTGAATGCAGCTTCTGGAAGCGGCATGAAGGCGGTGTAGCCAAGGCGCAGCGGGAAGTCGGATTCAGGCTGAGCCAGCTTGACGGTGAAGGTGGTGTCATCGACAACCTTCAGGCCCGACATCTTGTCTTCCTTGGACTTTTCAGCACTTACCTTGTCGTAGCCCTCGATGGACTCGAAGAAGTAGGAATTCAGCTGGGCGTTCTTGGCTGCGGCACCGAAGTTCCAAGCATCCACGAACGAAGCAGCAGTTACAGGGGAACCATCAGAGAAGGTCTGGCCAGACTTGATCTTGATGGTGTAGTTCTGGGAATCCTTGGTCTCAATGGACTCTGCGAGTTCATTGACCGGCTTGCCCTTTGCGTCATAGCTGACCAGGCCCGTGAAGAGCAGGTCCATGACGCGACCGCCACCAACTTCGTTGGTGTTAGCCGGCAGTAGGCCGTTTTGTGGTTCGGTGGTGTTTGCGGTGACGACGTACGAGCCGTCTCCTTCGCCGCCTGCGGAATCAGTTGAACCGCCGCCACAAGCCGACAGGGTCAGTGCCAAGGCTGCTGATAGAACGACAGCCTTAGATGCGTGCGAGTATCGCATCCTATTTCTCCTCAACATAAGGTTGCTGCTTCTGCGTTTCGCAGAGCCGTGCAGGCAAGCGTGAGCTGTAGCACGTAGTGAATGAGATTACATCAAA